>Ga0193752_1000058_pt1 | contig 166682 bp, 126 predicted proteins | sample H1c1metaG_FD_144924 | JGI IMG/M metagenome (GOLD analysis project Ga0193752, IMG submission 144924) | Soil microbial communities from a riparian zone of the East river system, Colorado, United States - H1c1 | ecosystem: Environmental > Terrestrial > Soil > Riparian zone | place: USA: East...
TAAAAGAAAACATAAAAAAGCCGATCAGGGAACTAAAAGCCGATCGGAGACAACAGCAGAGAGCGGCAAAACGAAACGTATTAACCAGGAATCACAGTGGCAAATCAAACCAACCGAAAGGCCCATCCGGCGAAGGGAAGAACCGAGTGAACGCCATGAACCTGCAACATCAACAATTCAAAATTAGTCAACCACGCTGTCGAAAGACGCGAGGCTATCTATAATCTCGGAACTGCAGGCTTCACAGGCTTTTCAAAAGAATTTGCTCCCCTTGTTTTCAATTTCCTCCTGTATACTTTATCACCGCAGGTAACATATAAAACGTTGAAGTCCGGGCCACCGAATGCACAGTTAGATGCCTGGCCTGAAGGCAACGGGAGGATAGCATTTACCCGACCCAATTGATCGAGGACCTGTACACCCAACCAGCCCGTAACATATACGCGGCCGGCAGTGTCGCATTTTAAACCATCTGCCCAGGCATTTTCACGGTTATCAGGTTCATGCAACCAGCCATAACGTTGCCTGTTGATCAATGTACCATCAGGCATAATGCTATAGATCCAAACCCAATGGGAGGTAGACTCAGTAACATAAAGCTGGGTTTGATCTGGCGAGATGGCGATTCCGTTTGGAAATTTCAAACCGGCATCAACAAGCAATTTTTCGCCATCCGGCCTGATCAGGATTATGTTTCCTGGCTTATCAGACCCGTTTGGTGAGGTAACATAAATATTCCCGTTGTGTGCAACAACAAGGTCGTTTGCTGCCAGACTATCAGCAATCAATTTTTCTTTACCGTTAACATCATAGCTTATTACCTGTTTTGTTTCAGTCGCTGCAATATAACGTTTACCATCAGGGCCATAAGCTGTTCCGGCTGCCCTTTTTGAATTTAATGCCAACTGAACCGGTTTCCCACCTGCATCTATTGAATATGTTTTTGAGTTGGGAATATCCTGGTAAAACATCTGGCCTTTAGCATTAACAGCAGTGCCTTCGGTGAACTTATATCCTTCTCCTACCAGTTCCCAGTTTTCACCTGGAATCAGGATATCCGCCAATACCTGGTTCTTTGAATTACCGGTTCCCGGTTGCTTTGGCCAATCCTTCCACAACCATCGCATCGCCTCGGGGAATATTGCGTTACCATGCTGGCCATTATGAGCACCTTCACCCCACACATGTTTTACTTCGTAACCTGAAAAAGTAAGCGCACGCTCCATCGACTCGTTTGCTTTCCACCAATCTCCTGCATAAATATTCAGATCATTCGAACCGTCCTGCAAAAAAACGCGGATCGCCTTTGGTTCATATTTGCGGACCATCGTTGAATAATGATCAGCGCCTCTCAAACCAACATAAGTACCAATGGAACTGAACACCCTGGAAAACTGATCGGGCCTTTCCCAGGCTGCAGTAAAAGCACAGACCGCACCGCTGCTGGCACCCCCGATTGCACGGTCATTACCGTTCTTTGAAAGCCGGATAGCGCGACCATCAGAAGTCTTTTGTTTTTCGACTTCGGGCAAAAGTTCTTCCAGAATAAACCGTACATAGTTATCGCCCAAACCATCATATTCATAACTACGGTTAAACCGGTCAAGAGCACCCTGAGCATTTGCTGCAACTACTTTTCCAGGGGTAACAAATACACCGATCGTTACTGGCATTTCTTTTTGATGAATGAGATTATCGAATACCACCGGGGCCTTCCATTGTATTCCATCCTGGTTCACATAAACACATGCCGGATTATCGGGACTATATTGAATAGGAATGTAAATCCAGTATTCGCGAAAAGTTCCCGGGAAAATTTTTGATTGGTTAAAAGAGAATTTTAATACTTCTCCCTTTGGCACTCCGCTTTTTTCAACTGATGCCGGGTCAACAGGATAGCTTTCGGTGGTTGGCTGTGAGAAGATTTGCATTTGAGCAAAAAAGAAAGCAAGCAGCAATATCGTCTTCATGATGCAGGTTTATTAAGCAATGTTAACTTAAATCTTCATACATCGATCTGCCTGTTTCATGCTTTCATTTGTTCAACGCAGGCAGTTTGGCATTTACCAGGCGTACCTCCAATTCTATCTTCGGGAGACCTTAAAACTCGAACCGATGATTAAAAGAATCTTTAAATGGGCCGGTGCACTTGTATTGCTCATAATTATTTGTATAAGCGCCATTGTGCCTTTGCGTCAGAATATCAAATACGAGGCGCCATTTCCTGAAATAATCGCTTCAAAAGATACTGCTGTTATTTCCAGGGGAAGGGACCTCGTTCTGGGTGCGGCCCATTGTGGCGACTGCCACGGTACCAGAAGCGCTGATTCCCTGCTTGAAACCAGTGCGGAATTACCATTATCCGGCGGCTTTAAATTTTCGCTTCCGGTTGGTGATATATTCTCAAAAAATATCACTCCTGATACACTAACGGGGATAGGTAAACGAAGTGACCAGGAAATTGCACGTGTTCTTCGTTATGGGGTTCACGCCAATGGCACAGCAGTCTTTGATTTTATGCCCTTTCATAATATGACAGATGATGACCTGGTAAGTATAATTTCTTATCTAAGATCCTTAAAACCAGTCCGGAATGAGGTGCCTGAACACAATCTGAACGTTGTGGGAAACATGGTCAAAGCCTTTATGGTGAAGCCGGTTGGTCCGGAAGGTGAGGTACCAAAATCAATAAAAATAGATACTTCAGCCGCTTATGGTAAATACCTGGCACTGAGCGTTGCAAACTGTAGTGGTTGTCATACCAAAAGAGATTTGACAGGCGGATATACCGGGGAGCTTTTTGCGGGTGGAGGACCATTTGAAGAAAAAGCAGGAACTTTTATACCTCCCAACCTGACACCTCATTTTACCGGTCGCATCTGGCAATGGAGCCAGGAAGCGTTCATCGCCAGGTTCAGAAATGGTAAACTGCTTGAAGGTTCACCTATGCCATGGAGCTCGTTTAAGCTCATGTCCGATGTTGAACTGAAAGCTATTTACAATTATCTGCAAACTGTGAAACCAGTAAACAGCCCGACAACAGCTACTTTTATTCCCAAAAAGGAAACTGAATAGCTATTGTTAAGCTTTCGGAGTTGTGCTAAACCGGAAGTGCAGATGATGGCTAACGCAGATGCATCATCGCTTATGCTTATACTTTGCTGTTCTGTTATCGATAACCACACCCTTGAAGCTGAGCGCAAAACTGAAATCATATTTGTTTCCTTCAGAATCAACATAACATTCCATATCATGCGGTACGTCTTCTTTTTGTTCTTCTACCGTTTTCATATTCGCCGGCAGTTGTATAGGCAAAAGCCCCGAAGGATTAGCCGCGCCTGAAATGATATCAAGCAATGCCTGGTCCTGCACCCCAAAACTTACAATAATACCCGGCGCTTCTTTTTCGAATTCTGCAGGCACAAAAGGATTTGATAATACAAGCGAAACAATTACCGGTTTGTTTCCCATAGCAGCTTTTGTGTTAAGTATTGTTTTAAGATCATTACTGTTTGCTGCAGTCGAAGTCCCTGAACTGTTAGGAAATCCCTAAAAGTTTTGCGTTGTGTTTAGGTTTAAAAAAAAAATCGCAAGATTGCAGCAGACCAGTGGCGGATCCGGCTTTTTCTTCGTTATTATCCTCAACTAATTCTATGATCAAAAGCTACCTGAAAATTGCCTGGCGAAATTTATTGAAGCGCAAAGTTCTCTCAGTAATAAACATTCTTGGTCTCTCTATTGGCATTGCTGCCTGTATGATCATATATATCTATGTTCAGCATGAATTGGGATATGACAGGTATAATTTAAAATCAGATCGTATCACCCGTGTCGCAACCCGGGTGCATGCCCCCGAATCAGACCTGGTTCTTGCTAATGCACCTATTCCCCTGGCAGACGCGTTAAGACGGGGATTTCCCGAAGTAGAATCAGCAGTTCGCCTGGAGGCTGCACCCCTTACTTTCAAAGTAGCCAACGAGTATCTAAGAGAAGAAGATTTTTATAAAAGCGATACAACCATTTTTTCCATATTCGATTTCGATTTCCTGGAAGGATCCAAAACCAACGCACTGACAGAGCCCAATACGGTGATTATCACAAAATCAGTAGCCATTAAATACTTTGGCCGATCGCCGGCGCTGGGCAAAACTATGATGACGAATGGTTTGCCACTGCTGGTAACAGGTGTGGTTAAAGACCGGCCAGCGAACAGCGATCTTTTTATCAAAGGTCTGTTATCAACCAACTTCTCTAAAACCACAGCATGGATGGATGATTGGGTATATACTTATGTATTATTTAAATCAAAACCCAATCTTCAAAATTTTACCAGGAAAATAAATCAGTTTAGCTCAAAATATGTTCAACCGGAACTGGATAAAATGGGGGATAAAGAATACCATGTGGAGTTTGAATCAGAACTATTATCTGAGGTACATTTTAGCCAGGGCAAACTGGCAGATACACCCAAAGGTAACAAGCAAACCATTTATATATTCTCATTACTTGCTGTATTTATATTAATCATCGCCTTGCTTAATTATATAAATCTGTCAACCGCGAAATCGGTTGAACGTGCGCGTGAAGTAGGGATACGGAAAGTGAGTGGCGCAAAACCAATTCAATTGATACGTCAATTCCTTTTTGAATCCTTATTACTAATTTCTATTTCGTATTTGGCTGGCTGCGCATTTGTCGCCCTTGGCTTGTCTTTTTTTAACAAGCTGCTTGATACCGAACTGACAGTGAATTGGGTACAGGTAACAATATTTACCATGGTGGTATTTTTATCAACCCTGATTCTTGCAGGTTTGTATCCTGCCTTTGTATTATCTTCCTTTCAGCCGGTGAAAGTATTGAAGGGTAGCTGGAGAAATACCGGCAGGGGAGTATGGCTGCGTAAGACGGTTTCAGTAACACAGTTTGTTATAGCAGCCGGATTAATCATGGGAACTACTGTGATTTATAACCAGATGAAATTCATCGAAGAAAAGGATCTTGGCTTTAGCAAAGAGCAGTTGTTAAACTTAAATATGCCACGCGATTCAGGATCCGCGATTTCAGTGAATGCTTTCCGCAACGACTTGCTGCAACGCCCCGAAATCACTGGCCTTACCATAGGTAGTGGCATGACGGAAGATGGCCTCACCATAGGCCCGGCAATCACTGAGGCTGAAGGAAAAAAGCGCGATATGATGTGTAACTATTATGCCATCGATCCGGAATTTTTAAATGTTTTCAAAATAGACTTGCTGGAAGGAAGAAATTTGTCAGACAGCTTTAGTACAGATAAAATGGAAGGGTTCCTTGTAAACGAAGCTTTTGTAAAAGAGATGGGATGGAAATCTGGCCTGGGAAAGAAAATATCAGCATGGGGCAAAAATGGCCAGGTAGTCGGTGTCGTGAAAAACTTCTATTATAAATCACTGCATAATGTCGTTGAACCGCTGGTACTGGTTTATGATACTTATCCGATCAATACCATTACAGTTAAAATAAAACCTGTTCATCTCCCTGTTGTAAAGGAATTATTCAGATCAAGATTTCCATCAATTGCTATTGACTACGAATTTTTTGATGAGATGGTAAACAATCAATACCAAAAAGACCGGATCACTTCTATCCTGTTTACTGGTTTTACAATGCTTGCAATCTTTGTATCCTGCCTTGGATTGTATGGGTTGGTGGCGCTCATAACTGTTCAGCGAACAAAGGAGATCGGAATTCGCAAAGTGCTGGGTGCTACAATGACAGGTCTGCTGAAACTGATGACAAAAGATTTTATGCAATTGCTTATTGCGGCTCTCATTATTGCTCTACCTCTTTCCGGGTATATTATGAATAAATGGTTGGGTACTTATGCCTATCATATACCGTTAAGCTGGTGGATGTTTTTGATTCCGGTATTTTTTCTTGTTGTTATTTCATTACTGGTAATCAGCAAAGAGATAATAAAAACCGCGCTGATTAACCCTATTAAAAGTCTGAAAACGGAATAACTTTTAGCCACCACCTCTATGAAGGGACTTGCGCTTACCAAAAGTGGTGATCCTGGATGAAAATGCAATAGTATATCCCTGATCATTTTCATAAAACATCAAAAAGTCACCTTAACATATTAAGGTGGCTTTTTTTATTTTGACTTTGGCGGACTGATCATAATATGTGCGCCGTGGGTAGCGGGGTGCATCAACCATGGCATGCCGGGACCTGCCGGTTTCAAAGGAAGACCGGTGGTTTCCGGGGTGGCATATGGAATATAAACTACAGAACGTATATACCCATCAGTCACATCCCCTGTTGTCCGGTTATAATTTTCATTTGAAGCTGTATAGACGAATAAGGTAGTTGGCTGTTTTGGCATCTTCAGTTTCCCGGATTTCACTTCTGCCTCTCTTGTATCAAATATCTCTTTCATATCCTTCCCCTGTTTTTTCAATGCTCTTCCCCTTTCCATGAAGGGCTCAAGATCTTTATGATAACAGGCAACAGAAAAAGCAGCCTGTGCCGGATCATCAGCCAGGCAAATAAATTCATTTGTTCCTTTTTTCAGCACGACCAGGTCACCCTTATCGGAATAACCATAAACCATGGCTCCATCTTTTTTCTCCGCAGGAGCAGCCAGCAGCGCTCCCTTTATCTGCACTTCTGCACTCGGAATGGAAGTTTGTGAGCTACAGGCCAGGGCCAGTTGAAAGGCAGCAAAAGTTAAAAAAGTTAGTTTCATAATAATAATGGTTTTGAATTTTTAGCCTTCCTAAAGTTAATGGAAGATTTCCGACACCCGTTAAAATTGAAGCCGAGCTGATGGAATCATTCATCTGGAATCATTCATCGGCAAGTTGAAAACAAGTTGAAAAACTCACCGTTAAGATTTTTAATCGGAAAGCAGCGCATATACATGGCAATATGGGTATTTTAGAATAAATTAACTATTAAAACATGGATCGCCGCCGGCCCGGGCAATCTGAAATGTAGCTAATTCGGTATCTTTATTCGCTCGATATAATTGATTTCGTTCACCCAGGTGGTGACAGTAAAAATGCACCGCAACTCAAAAAGTAGACATATGAAAAATAGCCTTGTGGGCTTATTCCTCCTGTTTTCAGCAACCCTTTTTGCTCAGCCGACCGTAACCGAGCAATTCCAGAAGATCAATACCATGCAGGATGCTCAAAAATTCATTGATGCAAATGCAGCCCTTAAACCAACGATTTATAAACTTTCCTATGGCAAAGATTCTTCCTTGCTTGATAAGCGCCTTTTACGCCAAAAAAAGGGCGACATCGTAAATGTTGGTTATGTTACTTACAAGGTGCTCGAGGGTACTGAGACAGTGGCCTATCGCGCGAATTATATTTTCCTGGATGGCGGAAGTTTATCAACTTCAGAAGTAGATAGTCTGAAAAAAATTATTGTGGCTAAAGCAAATGCGGGCACCTCATTTGAACAACTTTCAGATCAGTATACCATGGATGGCAATACTACCAAGGGCGATACCGGCTGGTTTTTTGGCCCTGAGATGATGCCTAAGGAATTTGAAGAAGCCGTAAAAAATCACAAAAAAGGGGAACTCTTTTTTGTTGATGTTTCAGCTCAGAACTGGCACTATATCGTAAAGAAAACCTACGACGACCAGATTAAAAAAGATATTACTATTCTTCGCGCTAACGGCCGGTAACAAATATTAAATGGCCCTGGAGATACATCCGCTTGGGAAAGAGGATTTGCATTTACTGCCAGCTTTGCAACCAGAGGGATGGGGAAGCATCATGCCCGCTCATGTGATGTATCTTAAATCCTCATGCTGTTTTCCGCTTAAGTTTACGAACGATGATAAACTGGTTGGCATAGGCACAACTATTGTTCATCATGACTCCGCTTGGCTGGCGCATATCATTGTTCATCCTGCTGAGCGGCAAAAAGGAATTGGACAACTGATCACAAAAACATTGATGGATGTTGCACTCTCAAGACACTGTGATTTATTGTCGTTGATTGCGACTGATCTTGGTGAACCTGTTTATACAGGACTGGGGTTTAAGACAGATACAGAATATCTCTTTTTTAAAGAAGTCAGATTTAAAGAGACCGGATTTAAAGAAGCCAGGCCAAAACCATTGCCGGAACAGCCCGGTAATCTCAAACAGCCCGATAATATTGAACCCTATCAGCCGGCGTTCAAGGCTGAGTTACTGGCATTGGATAAACATGTTTCAGGGGAAGAAAGAACTGTCTATTTACAGGATCATCTTGATCAGGGCATGGTCTATTTCAATAACGAAGTTCTTGAAGGGTTTTATTTACCTGCTGCCGGTGAGGGAATAATATCAGCCGGCACTTCGTCTGCAGGCATCGCCCTGATGGAATTCCGGATAAAAACAAAAGATGTGTGCATATTCCCGGTTGATAATATCAACGCCAGGCAATACTTTGAACGGAATCATTTCGAACCGTTTCGAACAGCAAAACGTATGGTTTTTGGCAAGAAAAGAACCTGGCATCCCGAACTCATTTATAATAGAATTGGTGGGAATCTTGGGTAAAATTGTTGGGTTTAAGATTTAACACTTTTATTAGCACTTTTATTAGCTCTTTTATTTAACACTTTTATTGATTTGAACTTTTAATGATTCCGTCATAAATAGTGCCCGCAATTTTATAAGCCGACTCCGCAGCTTGTTTTTCTTCTTTCCGGATATTTGGCTCTTTGGTTTTCCAGCATTGATCAACTGCCAGTCTGCACCATTCTGCACTTTTCTTAACCTGGATGGGTTTGTTATCAACAATTACAAAAACCGGGTTGGTATGTGCAGCTGGATATATTCGTAACGCGATCCAGGCAGATCGTTGAAGCTGGTAATTAAAATTGAGATCGCTCCATTTACCATCGGCATTAATTTCAGATTTCGCTTTAGCTTCCCCATTTACAATGAGTTCCACTGAGATTTTACGGGATGTTTTAATTCTTGCTCTTTCAGTGTTCCAATACGGTGGCTCTGTTAGCGGTCTTCCCGCAATGGCCTCAGCAGCTTCATCCTGCTTTTCTGATAGATAAGCAGTTGCTTTTGCCGTCACTTTTATATTGCCTCCGCCGGCGAGCTTTAATTCACTGTTCCCCACTCCCATTTCGATACCGTTTACCGAAAAATCAATGATATGAGATCTCCCATCGGATACATAGCTGCGGCCGGCTTTAATTGAGTTTATATAACCTTCATAACTTAGTCCGTTACCCGTTTTGAAATAACTCCTGGCAAGACCTACCCGTTCATCAAAGATGCAGGGAAAATCTGTTTCGCCGCTGAGCCTGGTTCTGAAGCCGGAGTTAAGTGTATGATACCACATGTTCAACTCCCAGGGTGCGGGTGTATCACCTGCACTGAAAAAATCAACTTTCCCCTGGGTTACAGTGACCACATATTCATTGGCACCAATGCCATCCATTTTTGGCAGAATATAGTTTGGTAATTCCGTTGTTAGTGTGATTGGTTCGAGACCCCAACCGGAATGAGCATAACCGGTAATTCCACCCTGGCTTTGGGCCCAGGTAAGCACCGGTTGCGTCCAGCTTGGCCATTGCTCAATGGTACTTGTGCCAGGATAGTCATCCTCATCGAGGTCAAGCAAAACAATATGCCCGGCATGTGAAGATGGAAACCCTGATACTTCTACATCATAACGCATAAGGTTACCCGCAGTTGACAACGAGCTCAACTTTCCCATGAAATATTTCTTCTGATTATACCATCCCGGACCCCATGATAAAACTGTTGACATATCAAGGCCTTCGCCCAATGATTGACGGAACATTGCCGGTGGCGCAACTCCTTCTTCCGGACTCTCATAATGGCTGCATCCGGCGGCATGTATATGATGGTCCGCGCTGTACCATCCCAGCGAAGCCATATTGATCCATCGTTTCAGTCTGAAAGATTGTTGAATTTTTGACACTCCCTTTGGAACCTGCAGCCCAATCGTCTGCGAAATATACTCCGGGCCACGTGTGAAGTTTACCTGGTAGGATCCGGGTGACAACGACACATGTTCCCCATCATAGCGATATACTTGTGGCTGAAAATAAAAATCCGGGTATTCATCTGTCTCAGCCATTCTTCTTGATGGTAAGGGATAAATGCCCACGAGTCTTTTAGAAAGCACACCGAACTCGTTTTGGGCAAGGGTTAATCTATAATTGTTAGTCTGCAAACGTTGAATACTATCAGTTATGATAAATGAACCCATCGCTGGTTTACCATCATCATTTTTTATGGCAAATTCTACTGTTACTGATGGCATTATGGCAAACAACACACTCATAGCATTTCTGAATGCAAGGTCTTTAGTGCCTTGCCCGATACTGAACCCCAAATTCACCTCACGCTGACCCCTGTCCCGGCTATATAATTGAATTATGCCGTATTCCAGTTTCAATCCTGAAAGCTTTGGTTCCAAAGGGCGGTTCCGGTACATTCCGATTTCAAGAAAACGATTGGCAACATCACCGCTATCCAGATGATTAGAAGCCTTTGCATGTGCACCGTTTTGTGAGCCATGAAACATTGGTGCTGCATTGGCACTTTCAACTTCAAGCTGCGAAGTTGCGCCGGATTCATTATGGATCTTAACAAGAAAACTTGTCCACCCGCCTTGAATAAGAACAGGTCTGGCCGGGCCTCTTGTGACCATTACTCTGGCTTCCGGATTGATATTTACTCCTGCCAGACAATATGGGTCAAGGATCTGCTGGATTTCTTTCACAACTTCAGCTCCAGGCTTTTTCTTTTTTAATTCCATCAATCGGTCCCTGTCTTCTTTGTTTAAAGAACTACCAAGAAATTGCAGGGCCTGATCTATTCGCAATGCCTGGGAGATCAAAGGCTGCGGTTCAACATTTTCAATTATTGGTAAGGCAGCATTATTATTATTCTGTGCTTTTTCATGTTCATGCTGTCCACATGCAAGAGCAGGTAGAAAAATGACAAACAGGTAATAGAACGGAAGAGGAAAGAATTGATTGATTGTGCAATAATGTTTTCGTTGCTGCATATCTGCTGGTTTATTTTTTCGAAAAGTGCTTACATAGTTGGTTTGTTTTTTGAAAACTGCTTATAGGGTTGGCTTATTTTTCGAAAACCGCCTACGGAGTTGGTTTGTTTTCGAAAACTGCTTACTAAATGTAAGAATTTAGAATAGACCCGGCAGATATGATGTACCGTCATTTGAGCCGGAGGCGTGTAAGGGACATTTGCAGGTATTTTTAAACATTGATATTCGATACCTTTGGAAGAGATGGCTGAAAGTTTAAACAGGGACGGCAGGTAATCAAGAAACGAATTTAAATTGATTAGCAACATACAATTGAACAACGTCTAATCCTTACTACTTATAATCTTAACAATGTATATTCTTAACAATGTATAATCTTAACAACGTATAATCTTAACAATGTATAATCTTAACAATTATAATCTTAACAATGTATATTCTTACCCACTGAACCGAATACAATTGAGCCGAATACAATTGAACCATGTATAATCTAACCAACTATAGTCTTAACCAACTATAATCTTAACCAACTATAGTCTTAACCAACTATAGTCTTAACCAACTATAATCTTAACCAACTATAATCTCAACCAACTATAATCTTAAAATGGAATACAGACAATTAGGAAACTCAGGTTTAAGGGTCCCGGTTTTGAGCTTTGGCACAGGAACTTTTGGGGGTGGCACTGATTTTTTCAAAGCATGGGGATCTACATCAGTTGATGAAGCCAAGACCCTTGTGAACCTTTGCCTGGATGCAGGCGTAAATCTTTTCGACACGGCAAACGTTTATTCGCGTGGTGCTTCAGAAGAGATTTTGGGCCAGGCTATTAAAGGAATAAGGAACAAAGTTTTGATCTCAACAAAAGTTACTTTTCCTATGACGGACGAGGTCAACGATTTTGGTTCGTCACGCTTTAATATTGTGAAATCCTGCGAGGAAAGTTTAAAACGATTAGATACTGATCATATTGATATTTACCACCTGCATGGTATTGACGCCAATACCCCGATGGAAGAAACGCTGAAGACTTTAGACAATCTTATTCAAAGCGGGAAAGTCCGGTATATAGCCTGCTCTAATTTTTCGGGCTGGCATTTAATGAAATCGCTCTCAATATCTGAACGCTACGGCTGGTCAAAATATATCGCGCATCAGACTTACTATTCGTTACTTAACCGGGACTATGAATGGGAACTAATGCCCCTGGGTATAGATCAAAAAATCGGCGCCATTATCTGGAGTCCTTTAGCCAGTGGAAAGTTAACCGGCAAATACCGCAGGAACCAACCATTTCCTGAAGATGCGAGAGTGGCACAAGGCGGAAGCCCCGTAGTGAATACTTTAGCGGATGATGAGCGCTTATACGACATCGTGGATGCACTGGACGAGTTAGTGCACGAAACAGGTAAAACCTTGTCCCAGATTGCGCTGAATTGGTTGCTGCAAAGGCCGACTGTATCAAACATTATCATTGGAGCAAGGGATGCTAAACAACTGAAGCAAAACCTCGGTGCAGTAGGGTGGAATCTAACGGTAGAGCAGGTGAAAAAGCTTGACAAAGCCAGTGAGATCCTACCCCCTTATCCGTACTGGCACCAAAATCAATTTCCCATGTTGAAGGCAGCGGCAAAACTATACCGGGAATAAAGTATCTGCAGTATGCTGGGAATAATTGTCTGACTATATCGGCAATAAATTGTCTGTCTATACCGGGACTAAAGTAAATGTCTTTACCGGGAATAAAGTATCTGCACTTGTTAAAATGAGAATTTTAAGCTAATTATGTCTGAATAACCGTTATTTTTAGAGCCTAATCTTCCGGAATGCGAGTACTGTTTTTAATATTTGGATGCCTGTTTTTCCTGGCAGGGAATGCTCAACAGGGTGTGCCTCTGGCTATTGTGAACAATACCCAAATGGGTGGTTTTCCACATTATAATCAACAGATGGACAGCAACACATTAAACAGGAACTGGTCACTAAATAAATATGCGGGCATTTCGAGTGGTTTTGGATTTTTTAATGGCGGCAACACCTCGGTAATCTCCGCACCTATTGGCATGCAATTAAACCGCAGGTTAACTAAGAATTTATATGCATTCGCAGGTGTATCTGTGGCTCCATCTTATTTTACTTATAACCGTTCATTTAACGACTTCAACATCTATAAAAGTAACCCTGGCAATACCCGATTCAATTCAAACGGGTTTGGTATCTACTCAAGGGCCGAAGCAGGTTTGATGTATATAAATGATGAGAAAACTTTCTCTATCTCCGGCAGTATTGGTATAGACAGAAGTACTTATCCCGTCTATCCAGCAAACAGCCGTATAAGTCCTCAAAGGCAACAACCATTTGTTGGTACGAGATAAGACTTTGCTACTTTGCATTTTTAAGATTCAAACCTGGCAAATTTGTGCGTGAATGTTTGCTTCTGAGAAGCTTCATTATTTTTACATTGTTGATTTTGCTCGTTCATGGCGTTCACTCGGTTCTTCCCTTCGCCGGATGGGCCTTTCGGTTAGTTTGATTTGCCACTGTGATTCCTGGTTAATACGTTTCGTTTTGCCGCTCTCTGCTGTTGTCTCCGATCGGCTTTTAGTTCCCTGATCGGCTTTTTTAGGTATTCATGTTGTGCTAGGGGTTGTTGGGCCCTGATCGGCTTTGGGTAACTCCGAACAGGAATCGAAGGTGGCAATCAAACCAACCTCAGGCCCATCCTGCACGTTCTAATCTCGTTCACTTAGGGGATATGCGACTTGTACAACATAATTCAACATTCGCTTTATTGCAATAACCGGCATTGAAATTATCGGCATTGCAGAAATTGAAATGACATTGCTGTGTTACAGTTCTCTGAATTACAATTGCCAGCCACGCGGTTATCGGAAAAACGATTGCCAAAATTCCATTTGCAACAATCTTAACCAATCTTAGCTACCAAAATTTCGGTTGTGCATCATTGCATTTGCTTTCTTTTCATCTAATTCGCAAGCAATCTGGTACCTGTGCTTTAAAAATATTTCCAATAGGGCCCAGGAAAAAATAACGATGGGTATTGCATCGATTGCTCGTTACAGCCTGGCAATGATTCAGCGCAGTAGTGATTTAGTGTTTGCGGGTGGCTGTGATTTATCGTTTGCGAACGCAGCTTTTACACGCGGCAGCGTTATCGGGTGCTGCCTTTGCAAGTAGTAGTTTTTGCGGGTGGCAGCGTTTGCGGGTGGCACCATTTGCACGCGGCGTTTTTTTGCGGATGGCTGCGTTATCTCCTCCAATGGAATGTCAGATTGGTTTGTATATTAGATCGGGAAGGGAATTGCAAAACGAATATCAGCTCAATTGTCAATTAGCGCTAAATAAGTGATTGGCTTATACACATGATTTGATGCTGATTGAATGATGAGACAAGGAACCTGCTATAGCGGACTCATAAGAATTGTTATGACTAGTATGATATTCCCCCAAGTGGATGAGCTAGTTGGGAGCGGGATTGTGCCTTTGCGCGGCCTTCGTACCGTGGTCGGAGTTACTGAAGCCGATCAGGGCGATACTGCAACCAGCACTGGAAGAAACCCTAACAAAGCTGATCAGGGCAAAAAAGCCGATCGGAGACAACAGCATCGAGCGGCATGAGCAAAGGTATTAACCACGGGACACAGCCGCAAAAAGGCACAATCCCGCTCCCAACGGTGCGAAGAAGCGACCAAAAACTGTTGCATAAGAATCCTGGTAACCAAAGAAAGTAACGGGCCTTCGTTTTGCGGTCGCCGTTATGTTGTTTTAATTCATTTAATCATTAGATTGCCTTAAGAAGCATTTTAATATAATAAATATAAATCATGCAAAAAAAGATTTTAGCTCTTCTCATAGCAATTACCCTGCACGCATCTGTTATCATGTCTCAGGAACTGGATTCATTGCCGTCCAAAGTTTACAACCTCAAATCATTAAATGAAACAAAAAAAGATCCACAGACAACCGTACCTGTGATGGAAGGCAGCACCACTTCGTTATCGCGGTTTGAAGTACATAGCACTACGATCAAACCGGGACTGGTTTCTCATACCCGCCATGCCCCTGCTGATATGGAAGAACTGATTATTGTGAAAGATGGAAAAGTAAAAGTCACCATCAAGGGTAACACCAAAATACTGGGACGTGGCAGTATTGCATTTTTTATGCCTGGCGAAGAACATAGTGTCGAAAATGCTGACAACTCACCAGCTACTTTTTATGTGTTGGAATACAAGTCTAAACTACCGGCTGATTTAGACAGAGCAAAACAAAAAGGTGGTTCGTTTATGCTAGACTGGAATGAAGTGGCTTTCAATAAAACCGAAAAAGGCGGCCGGAAAGGCTTTTTCAACAGGTCGACTTCACAATTGGAAAAATTTGAAATGCACACTACTGCACTTAATCCTGGCCTTGAAAGTCACGCACCACATATACACAAGGAAGAAGAAATTATTTTGATGCTAAGAGGGAATGTAAAAATTCATATAGCCGGGCAACTTTATCCAGCCGAACCTGGCGATGTCATTTTTTATTCTTCTGGTGTACCGCATGCTTTGATAAACACTGGCAAGGAACAAGCCGAATATTTTGCTTTTCAATGGAGTAACTGACTTTGCGGAGAAACCGACATTGCCCGGGTGATCATGCGTTACTCAGCAATGGTATGCATAGCACATAACACAAAACCCCTGTAGAAACAGGGGTCTTTACGCAATAACTGCTGCTTACCTGAAAATTTTATGTAATCATTAAGAATCTGATCACAAACTAATTTTACCAGGATAACTGGAAAATATGTCGGCTATTTTTATATGAATAATCAATTTCAATCTGCGATCGCTCGCAAATTTGCTTGATGATTGATAAACCCAATCCGTTTTGATGACTGTTTGATTCACCCTTATAAAAACGTGCGAAAATGCGTTTTGAATCCAGTTCTTTTTGTAAACCAGTATTACTTATCATAAGCTTATTTGCCCGCAAATGAATATAAATAGTGCCACCAACTACATTGTGCCTGCTCGCATTACTTAATAAGTTATTCAATAAGATATCAGTCAGATCGCTGTTGGATTGTATACTCGCATCCTGCAAGTCACAATGAAGATTAAGTTGGTTATCTTTCCACAACTCGTCGAATTGCCTGACCTTCTTTTCAATTTTTTCCCGGATGTCTATAACTTTGACCTCTGCAAATTGTTGATTCTCGATCTTTGCCAACAAAAGCAGTGATCCGCTGAGCCTGGATAACCTCTTAACGCCGAGATAAATTTCCTTCAGCTCTTCACTTTGTGCTTCAGACAGGTCCTCTCTTTGAATAAACAGATCCAATTTTGATCGTATGAGGGCGAGCGGCGTTTGCAATTCGTGTGATGCGTTTTCTGTAAATTCCTTCAAAGTCTGGTACTCCTGTTCTGCTTTATGAATAGTATCCTTCAAATTTTCATTCAGGAAAACAAACTCTTCAATGCTTGTATGAGGTAATGTTACCTCTTTTAACTTGCTCAACTTATAGTTGCGCATAGCAGCAATAGTTTCATAAAAAGGTTGCCATAGCTTGCGCAACACAAGCCGGTTAATCAACAACGAAATGATGAGAATTAACAGGATGGTCGCAAGCGTGACCAGGATTATCGTTATAGTCAGGTTTCGCGTACCGGCCAAAGGTCTCATCAGGGTAACCAGGTAGATTTGTCCATCAGCGGGTACCGTAAATAAAAACTTTCTAAAAGTTCCGGCTGAATTTTCTATGGTATCGTATGCCGTCTCAAAAGAAAAAACCTCTTTTATTGGTCGTTCTACCACAGTATAATTTATGCGCACCTCACCCATACGATCCGCCGGTGGCATATGTCCCGTAGCACGCACATAATTTTCTGTTCGGATTTTTCGATGAGCCATCACTTCATCTACTTCCTGAATAAGGATGTAGTCCAATAAAAAATAATAAATAACGCTCGACAACAAAAACAAGCAAACCAGTACCAGCAGCACAATCCGGTTATATCGGCTAAAAAGCTTCATGAACAACTAATTAACATGAACAACTAATTAAGTTAACCATGATAGTCAAAACGATAACCCATGCCATAAACCGCTTTGATATAATCGGGACATCCTGCCTGCATGAGTTTCTTGCGCAAATTCTTTATATGCGAATAGATAAAATCATAACTGTCGGCCATGTCAATTTCATCTCCCCAAAGGTGCTCCACAATTGATTCTTTGGTAACCACTCTATTCCTGTTACTCAGAAAATAAATCAACAGATCATATTCTTTACGCGTAAGAGGAATGTTCCCGTTATTGGATTTTAATGACCTTTCCATAAGGTCCAAAGTCAGATCATCAAGTGCGATCTGATTATTACCTGCAAAAGCTTTACGGCGGACTATTGCTGATACCCGGGCTACTAATTCCGGTAAATGAAAGGGCTTGGTCAGATAGTCATCAGCACCAATCTGGAGACCTAAAACCTTATCATCCAATGAATTTTTGGCGCTGATAATTAAAACTCCCTCTGATTTTTTGTTTTGTTTTAATTCCTTTAATATATCTAATCCGCTTCCGTTTGGTAACGTAATATCCAGAACGATACAGTCGTACTCATAAATATGAATTTTTTCGATGGCGGTATAATAATCATAGGCGACTTCACAGGTATACTGCTCACTGTTTAAGAAAGTGCAGATGTTGTCAGCTAACTTTTTTTCATCTTCTATGATAAGTATTTTCATATGTCAAATTCAAAGGAACTGCTAAAAACTGTATCAATTCTGGAGATTGAAAGTTACGCCGTTGCCATTTGAAATTCGTAGCATGAATTCAAAATTCCGAATAAATTGCCGGATGAAGTAGAATAATATCCGCTTTAGAAACTGTATGTTGGTATTCAGGCAAAGCAGATAGTCTTTTCCATTCAGCGTCTGCGCCAAAACTTTTCCAATGCTCGTCCCTGGCGGCCTGGTTATCAAAACTTGTCATGTACATCAGGTTTGGCATCCGGCTGCCAGCCAGTACCTCAGCGTAAAAAACAGCGTTAAAACCAAGTCGCTTAAATAACGGAATCTCGCCGCCTTCATTGAACATGTGCACCTTCTGCTTATACAATTTCTCTCCCGATCCTTCTTAACTGCGCAACTCATAAACTCTTTCCGCTACTTCGCCTTTTAGTGAAGGAGATTGAAAATGAGGCATGTTGTTGAAAGCCCGCAGGACTATCGTTTCAATACGGGTGTAAGCGGGAGAATTATACGGAACGTTGAGGTAGGTAGCGCCGGCTTTAATGTAGTCCTTATCTTTACCTAGTCCGTCTTCTATTTTACTGAGTTGCTCCAGCGAGTGCAGGGGTATCAGCACATAAATAGCTTTTTCGCCTGCAGTATCTATGCCCAAATTTTTGAAGACACCCACCTGCGAAATTCCTAACCGGTGTAGTGCAGGCAAGTAAGCGTTTTTTAGAAAACTATCAACCTGTATCAGTTGCTCGCTCGTTTTCATTCTATATACTTTGATCTGGTATATATCTTTTTGAGGGGGGCTTTCATAAGCTTTCAAATTTGTGCACAGAATCAATATTGAAAAAGCTGATAGCACGGTCTTTAGGATCTTCATATTTGTCTATTTGATTGGTTACTGTTTATTTGATTGGTTACTTTATTAGCTGGATACTTTATTAGCTGGATACTATAGCAGACGCGTGTAATTAGTAGGGTATTACTATATTTATACTACAACCTTTCCCGGGACTACTTTCCAAACTTATTTTACCGTGATTAGCTTCTACCCTGTTGAACATATTCGATAATCCTATGCCCTTTCTCCTGATACCAGGATCGAAGCCTTTACCATTATCCACAATCGATATGTTTATAGCCCTTCCATAATCTAGTATTGAAACACGGGCGGTTGAGGCCGATGCATATTTAAGAATATTGTTTACCTGTTCCTGGACAATCCTGTAAATATTTATTTTAAGATCTTCATCAATCGTTAGTGGACCTTCCACGTTAGCTTCGAATTTTGTTTTTGCCTGAGTATTTTTGTTTAAATCGTGAATCAAATCTTCTATCAATTCTTTTAAAGAAAATTTGTTATCCGGAGTTACCTGTTCTTTACTTATTACGCGGATCTCACTTATGGCAATGTCAACTAACTCTATAGCACGTTCAGTTATATCCCTTCTTGTTGAACTCTCGCTTATCATGGTGATATACAATTTTATACTCGCCATCAGTTGGTTCACATTGTCGTGCAGTTCCTGACCGATCCGGTTTCTTTCAATTTCCTGGGCACGCAAAACGGCCCTTGTAGTGTTTTTTTGCTCCCGCACTTTCTGATTCACTAATTCCTGTTCCAATATTTTTCGTTCTGAAATGTCAGTTACTTCCATCATCAATCCAGGTTCAATTTTATCGCCTTTCAGACTTGGTAACATTCTTATAAAATACCATTTATATGAACCGTCAGATTGCGGGTAACTGACTTCATAACTGACTTGTTTCCCGGAAAAAACTTCCTTAATCTGATTAAGCAATCCAGGTCGACTGGTCGCCGGAAAATAATCAGGGTAATAGCCACCCACTTCGATGGTACGGTTTAATTCGTTTTTTGCAAAGTCAATTGCCTTCGAATTAAAGGTGATAATACGGAGGTGAGTATCTACTAATATATAGATCGTATTAGTCGTTTCTAAAATGGAATGAAGATGGGATTCTGATTTTTGCAGTATCTTTTGTACTGTTAGTTGCCCGCTTATATCATTGACAATTGCCAGAATGTGGCTGTCAACAAACCTTTTTGCATAAGCTTCTACATAAATAGCGGTTCCGTTTTTTCGTAACATCTTTCTTTCAATAAACATATCCTCACCGATTGCCAGCTTATTATATCGCGTTGGAAGTACCTGAAGTTGCTCCTGATCAAAGAGTTCTTTTATGTCGGTTTGCAGCAATTCGCCTGTATTATAGCCGAACATGGCACAAAAATTTTCACTGGTTTCTATGCAAATTCCATTGTCATCCGTCATTATTATGGCCTCAGTAGCAAGTTCAAACAAGAAATGATAAATTTCTTTGTGATTACTTGGGAGAATGATTGAGTCGGGTGAAAGATTTCGAATCTGCAATATGGTCTGCGGACCTCTTATTCCAGGTATGTTAATATCCATAATTACCATATCCGGAAGGAGTTCTTTCGCACTCTGTATCGCATCGTCGTGGTTGTCACATTGCGCAACTACCCTGAACACCGGATCCTTAGATAAAAGAAAACTCCATGCCTGCCTAAGCAAAGTATGATCCCCAACAATAAGAATCGTAATTGCTTCCATATGTTCATCTTATTTATAGATTAACCAACCATTCTCCTATTTCCTTAGTGCTTTTACCTGTTCTGCAGATATCTTGCTTGCCTTATTATTAAAGCTGTTTCGGACATATGTTAGCACATCTGCAATTTCTTCATCTTTTAAAACGGCACCAAATGGCGGCATCGGGTTCGTATAGGTGTCTCCGTTAATTTCCACGCCTTCACTGAATCCATTCATTACAATGCCTATCAGCCTTGATTCATCACCAAGAACATAATCTGTGTTTTTTAGAGGAGGATTTAATTGCGGCACTCCACTACCATCGGCCTGGTGACAGGCCAAACAATACTGCGTATAAATTTTACCGCCCCGATCGATAGAAGCCCGGGAATCAGGACTTGAACCACAACTAAAAATCAATGCTGCTATTATTAGCCCCAATGAAATAAATAATATCGAATCCTTTTTCATCCGTAAAAATTTTTGGTTCTGATACAGAGTCTGTTTGGTACTCAAAATTGTTATTGGCCCTCGTATGAAATCCTATATATCGAGCCCTGGTTATCATCAGAAACATACAAGGCCCCATCTGGTCCCTGGGCCAAACCGCATGGACGATGTTTTGCATCCCCGGGTGAGGTGATAGAATCCGTTCCCGCAAAATTGTCTGCAAAGATTTCCCATGCACCATTTGGCTTTCCATTTAAAAAAGGTACAAAAGCAACAAAATATCCTTTTTGTTTTTCAGGAGCACGGTTCCAGGACCCATGAAAAGCTATAAATGCACCATTTTTATACTTCTCTGGAAACATATTACCTGTATAAAACAACAAACCGTCTGGCGCCAGGTGCCCGGGGAACGTAGTAATGGGATCTATGGCTTTTTCGCCAGCCGTTTTTTTGCCGTCGCCACCGTATTCCGGTGCCAGTATTTTTTTCTTTTGAAACTGGTCATAATAGACATAAGGCCAACCGCAATCATCACCTTTATTTACTGCGTACATGGTTTCAGCTGGTAACTCGGCCCCTTGTTGTTGAGTATAAAGATTTGGATACTGTTGAAACAGCTGATCCCTTCCATGTTGCATAACAAAAAGCTGGTCAGCTTCATTATTCCAATCCAGACCAACAACATTCCTAAGGCCGGTAGCGTACCGTACCCCATTGTTATAGCCCTGACCAGGTTGATCTGCTTTAAACTGCCAGATGCCGGCTGCTGAATCCAAAATACTACAAGGGGTCTGTCCCGGTGATCCTGCGGCCCTATCTACTACCTGGCAAGCATTGGAATAAGCACCGATATTTACGTATAAATTACCTTTTTGATCCAGCACAATGGATTTCGAATTATGCTGACGGCGGTCTATTAAACCCTTTACTATTGTTTCTGGCTGATCAGTTTGTAAAATTTTCCCATCCTCGCTCAACCGGTACCGGTAGACCGCATCATTGGATGATGCATACAGATAGCCTCCGCGGATATACATTCCTGTTCCTGCATAGTCAGCAAAGGCTGTTTGCTCATCTGCTTTACCATCCCCGGTGGTGTCCCGCAGATAAACAATCCCCTTACCATTTTTTAAAGCCGCCAGTTTAACATAAATATCTCCTTTGTTATTTATTGCTAGGTGCCTGGCTTTCCCGACGCTATCTGCTACTAAAACAGCCTTAAATCCTTCAGGCAACTGTAACAAAGAACTTGTGTTGGCAGCCTTTGTAGCACTGGAATCAGTAGCGGTCTCTTCTTTATTGGCAGAGTTATTACACCCAAAAAGAATCATAGTGAAAAAGGTCGTTAATATGAAGGTCGTTGCTGATAAACGGTTAATGCAGGGAATATTGTCAATTTTCATCTTTGTCATTGATTAATAGTTGTCATTGATTAATAGTTAAGGACTGCTCAATTTGTTCATCAAGTAAATGAAGATCTGAAAGCTCCCTGCTTATAAATTCCAGTTCATCTTCCGATAAATTGATGGTCAGGGCAAGGGAATTTTCAATAGCCTGTTTTTTATTTCTGGCCCCGGCGAGCGCAATGGTAATACCTGGTTGTTCAATTGTCCATCGAAGAACTAACTGAGCAAGGCTTGCACCTTTATCCTGAGCCAATGGCTCAATTTTTTCAAGGAATACATTGACTCTTTGGATATTTTCATCAGTAAAGAAATAAAGACCGGCTCTGTGATCCCCATTTGCAAACGCATAACCTGGCTTCATCTTACCTGTCAGTAAACCACGTTCCAATGGACTGTAAGCAAGGATAGATGTATTGTGTTCCAAACAATAAGGAACCAGCTCGTCTTCTATATCCCGGAGCACCATGCTGTAAGGAACCTGGTTCGAAACAATATTTACATATTTCCGGGCTTCGTTCAGTTGCGCCGCACTATAATTGCAAACGCCGGCATACCTAACCTTTCCCTGTTCGATCAATTGGGCAACAGCTTCCATTGTTTCTTCAATAGGAGTAGTTGTATCCGGCCAATGTATCTGGTATAGATCAATATAATCAGTGCCCAGCCGGCGCAGACTGTCTTCGCATTCTTTAATAACACTTTTCTTTCCAGCGTATTTATAGATGTCTATTTCTTTGCCATTGGTATCAGCACTTTTAAAAAAATAATCCTCCTTTGCCAGATCCCAACGCATTCCATACTTTGTCAGTATTTGCACCTTGTCCCTTGGAAGATCTTTCATCGCCTCACCTACGATTTCTTCGCTATTGCCCTGACCGTAAACAGGAGCAGTATCAATCGATGTAACTCCCAAATCATATGCTGCCCTGATCGCTTTAATAGCATCATTCCTTGCTGTACCACCCCACATCCAGCCACCTGCTGCCCATGCCCCAAAACATATAGCCGATAAGTTTAAATCGGCGTTTCCTAATTTTCTGTACACCATAACTCACTTTTTGAATTTTATATTGTTCACTTTAGTGGCATAAAACTCGAATGACAATTTGGAGAAAATCTGGAGATAAGTGAACCAAATTGAGTTTCGGGGAGTCAAAACATAAGCTGGCGGGAAATTCAAATGAAGTTCAAAAAGAAAAAGCCAGCACCAATACTAAGAATAAAGAGATGAAGAATAAGAATAACGAGATAAAGCGAATAGAAAAGGAACAATATGTAATTAAAATCAAGCCTGTATTGGATTGAAAAGAATGCCATTAGTTAAGCAACGCGAAGCAAGGGAAGACAGCATTACTCAAATCAATAATGCGAACACCCTTCTGAATAAGGATCCAGACTGAGTTCGGCCAGGCGAAAAGTTTATGCAATGCTAATGTTATGTTAACAGCGGCCGCTCTTTGCAGGTACTTAGTTAAATGTAAATATTGAATTGCCCGTTTAGTTCATCATTCACCTTGAGTACTTCAATGATGCGATCTGGTTCTGCATTTCGTGCAAAATCATTGTTGATTTTGGAATCACCTTTAAAATAAATCTGGGAGGTAAGTTCCGGATAACCTTCCGCTCTTACCTTGAAATGGATGTGACGGGGCCTTGAACCATAAGGAGGTGGGAAAATTGTAGCAAACGTATAGCCACCGCTACTATCTGTTTTCACCATTCCACGGCACTTGAAGCCCTGGTTGTCATAATTTCCCTGCGAATCACAATGCCAGATATCAAGTGTGGCATTGCTAACCGGTGTTGCACAATCCGAGGCTTTGAGAATTTTTCCTTTAATAGTTAGCAGTGTACCACCTTGCTCTATGACATTACGCATAGGGGAGCCTTTCTTATAAAAAGGACCTTCCTGGTCCTTTTGCGTTTTACAGGATTGAGAGAAGAAACGGAAATTCATATTGGCCACTGCCTTATACAATGGCAAAAGAGTCAGCGCAGTTAAGAATGTTTTACGTTTCATTTTCAGAACTTTTTAAGGTTATGATCGAATACATTACCGGACTGTCCGTTTCTTCTCACAAACTTATTTCAGTTTCTCTTTGAAAAAATCAACTGTTCTTGTCCAGGCAAGTTCCGCAGCTGCTTTATCAAAGCGTGGAGTTGTATCATTATGAAAGCCATGATTTGCGTTCGGGTAGATATAAGTCTTGTATTCCTTTTTGTTTTCTTTGAGTGCTGCTTCATAGGCTGGCCATCCCTCATTCACACGGGTATCCAGCTCTCCATAATGAATCAGTAGCGGCGCTTTAATTTTGGGAACATCTTCTTTTGCAGGCTGACCACCGTAAAAAGGAACTGCGGCTGCTAAGTCAGGCACCCGCACTGCCATCATGTTTGCGATCCATCCGCCAAAACAAAAGCCTACAACTCCCACTTTCCCGTTACAATCTTTATGATTTTTCAAATACTCGTATCCTGCTATAAAATCTTCAAGCATTTCGTTCCTGTCACGTTTACTCTGTAGTTCCCTTCCTTTGTCATCATTACCAGGATAACCACCAAGGGGAGTTAAAGCATCAGGACCAATGGAAATAAATCCAGCCAGGGCAGCTCTTCTTGTCACATCTTCAATATAAGGGTTGAGCCCCCTGTTTTCATGAACAACTACAATACCTCCAAGTTTTCCTTTGGCATCTGCAGGCTTAGACAACAATGCTTTAATGGAACCTCCTCCCTTTGGTGACTGGTAATTGACATATTCTGAACTTAACCTGGCATCGTCTGCCTGGACCTGAATTCCGCCCTGGTAATCCGGCATAAGAAAACTCATGAGAGACGTGACGGTAAGTCCGCCGACTGCGTAGGTAGACAGCTTCTGAATAAAATCACGGCGTTCAACACGATTATGTGCATAGTCATCATACAGATCAAACACTTCTTGTTTGATGTCTTCTTTTTTAATTTCGCTCATACTGGTTGTAATAAGTGGTTTGATAAATTTAAGAATAATACATCACCCCCGGGAGGGGAATAATATTTGACGACAAAATTTGGATAAACCTGCTTTGACAATTGAAAAGGCCCAGATTCTATTTTCAAATGACAGGTATTATTTTTCTTGTTTCAACAGTCCATCTGCAAGTCCCTGCCATTGAATTTTCGAAAATATCCCTAATGCCCCTGTACCAATGGTTGAGTCCCGGATCTTATCGGTAACCGAGCTGGCATTCTGATTGGGCTTGATGTTTCGGTCCACTATCCATGCATAAACCTGGTTTTCTTCGCGTGTTACAATAAAATTGCTGGTCGATTCCTGCGAATAGAAATGCGCGGTTTCATCGGGATTACCCAAGGGATTTTCGCTGGGCCGCACACGAAACCCGATGCTTTGAACGCCCCGTTCATTTTTCTCTAAAAGTTCTTCAACAAAAACCCAGTCATAGCCATCACCTGCTTTGCTGCCGGGACCTGGAATATCGATCCTGAGATAATAACCTTTTTCTACTTTATTTATAACCTCTTTACCGCCTGCTCCTACAACCTGGAATTTTGCACTGACGAGCCCCGCAATATGATCCCAGTTGTTTATATCAAGTAGCCGATCCTTTGCCTTTTCATAAAAGATCGTGGCTGCATCGATATTATCAAAGCTAACATTAGATTCTACCTCTATCTCCCGACCCGAATGCTGAGCAGGAATTAACTTCAAATAATCGTGGTGTTTCATGATCTGATATTAAACGGAACTGGCTGATTAAACCAGGTTTAGTTTCTCTTTCAAAAGCCGATACCTGGCATCATCAGCAATCCCGGTGAACATAGGGTGATCAATAAGAATAGCTACAGCGCCCATCCTTTTCTCGACACACCGAAATAAATGATAAAAAGTCTTATCTTTTTCTCCCAATGACCACCAGATCATAGCCAGGTCCAGATCTAACACAACTCCAGGTTCCTCAACCTGCCGTTGTTCTATCTTTCTTATAAAATCTAATGCTCTTTGGGCTTCTCCCAGTTTAGCACATGCACATGCCAATGGAGCAAGCCCTTTTAGTGGATTTTTTAACTGCAGGTGTAGTTTTTCAAATATTCCGGCGGCCTTCCTCCAATCTCCTTTTGCACCGAGGCACCAGCCCTTTAACTCCAGTGCTATCGTCATTTGCGGATGTATCTCTAACAATCTTTCGACTTGTTTTAATGCATCATCAATTCTTCCTGCATTTACATAAGCTTCGGCCAGGTATTGGTTGACAATCGTTGATAAAGGATCAATTTCCAAAGCTTTTTCCATGATATTGACTGCGTCTTTCCTCTGTCCTTTCATCATATAATAAAAACACAGTAGCTGGCGCGCACCGGTTGCAGCGGGATTCAGCTCAAGCGCTTTTTGTAACGTACTATATGCCTGTTGCCATTTCCAATCGTAAAACAGGTAAGCAGAAGCCTTTGCTGTATAACCAAGTGCCGATGAACTATCCAGTTGCAGTGCTTTATCGCTGTACCTGTGAACTATTGCAAAAGCCTCACTGGGTTGCATCTGACCGGTTCCTCCGAGGAAAGCATAGGCACCTGCTGCCTTGGCATAAGCCTCGGAATAGTCCGGTTCAAGCGCTATAGCCTCTTCATAAAACGCTATAGCTTTCTTAGTATCTGCGGGATTTATTTTATTATGAAAATGCAGTCCCTTTAAGAACAGAGTATATGCTTCGAGATTATGAGTTGGTACTTTTACAAGTCTTTCTTCCTGTTCACGTGCTGTCAGATTCTCACGAAGTTTATTTGCTATAATACTACTGATCTCATCCTGCACATCAAAGATATCTGTAAGATTACGGTCATAATTTTCACTCCAGATATGATATCCGTCTGATGTGTTAATCAACTGTGCCGTAATCCGCACGCGGTTGCCGGATCGGCGTACACTTCCTTCCAGTATTCTATCGACATTCAGCTGCATGCCGATATCTCTTATATCATTATTCTTGCCCTTAAAAGCAAAAGAAGAGGTTCTTGATGTTACCTGGAGTCCATCTACTTTTGTGATCGCATTCAGTAGTTCTTCTGTGATACCATCACTGAAGTATTCATTTTCAGGATCGGCACTCATATTTATAAAAGGCAGCACTGCAAGACGATTTGTGGGCTCTTTGGTTTTCCCTTTTAACGAATTGCGGGTGGGCACCACCAGGTCTTTGTTATCTATCGCAAATATGCGAACAGGTTTTGTTACATTCTTTAATTCGAAGTAACCCATTTCACGGGCGTTAAGATTTTCCTGGTTTCTTATTTCATCAAAGACTTTTTCAGAAATAAAAATGGAGCCGGGAACAGCAAGTGATTCAATCCTTGAAGCGAGATTAACGCCGTCGCCATAAATAGATTCATCTTCTATTGAAATATCCCCGGTGTGAATTCCTATCCGCACTTCTATCCTGGGTTCTTTTCTTAGCGTTTGTTGTATTTCGACAGCACAGTTAACAGCTTCAATAGCACTGTTAAACATACTCAATGCTCCATCGCCATAGTTTTGAAGAATTTTTCCATGGTAAACAGATACATAATTTTCCAGGGTTTCCTTCATTTTATGCCGCATGAGCCGGGCCTGTTTTTCGTTTTGCTGCATAAGGGCAGTATACCCAAACATGTCGGCAAACATTATTGCAGCAAGTTGTCGCATACGTAAATTTAGCACAGATTAAATTGATCCACTAAAGAAGATATCGATCTGAATTTTTAGTATATTCAACTGACAGATAGTACAATTCTATTCAATCCGGCAGACCGGTTTGGTTTCCCTCTTCCGTTCCTCAAAAAATGCAGTTGTTCTTCCCTACCTTAAGTTTCGGTTTTAATCAAATTACCTCATTGAAACAATTAAGCCTTGTGTCAATTTTCGCTTTACAGAAAGTAAAAATGGAGACCAGCGACCATTAGAAAAACGGGGCGAATCCGAAAAGCCATAAGAGTAGGAAACCTTAAAACATTAAACAATGAACAAGTTTTTGATCAAAGGAGTTTATAACTCTGATGGAATGAAAGGACTTATGCAGGAAGGCGGTACCGGGCGCAAGAATGCCATTGAGAAGATGTTGGCAGCAATTGGCGGGAAAGTGGAATCCTTTTATTATGCCTTTGGCGAAGCAGATGTGTATCTTATTGTCGAATTACCGGATGAAATTGCTGCAGCAGCTGTCGGCTTAAAAGTGAATGCTGCCGGCCTGGTCAGGATCTCAATGACCGGTTTGATAAGCCCGGATGATATTGATGCCGCAACCAAACAATCCGTCAATTACAGGGCTCCGGGTGCAAAATAATCTAAGTAACTGGAATCGTTTTCCAAATTCGAAGAACTCAAATAATATCAACAGAATAAATTTCATTACCTCGTCATAAAAGTAAAGATGACCCTGGCAACGTTGTTTGGCTTTCCCGGTTGTGCGGCACCGATCGTTCCGGATAGTTTTCCCGACTGGTCCCTGGTAACCTTGATCTGTCTCCAGCTATATTCACCTTTCTCATAATTGAATGACTCGCCATCGTCGTCATACAAATTATAGGTTGCCGGCATCGTTCCATAGTGCCGGATTTCAAGATCAACTTTTTCGCCTGCTTTTGGGGAATGTAATCTTGGTTTCATCATAGGGATGATACCTCCGTCTTTGACGTAAACAGGAATTTTATTGAGACCAGGGGATACGGTAATTACAGATCCATCGCCCACAAAATCACCAGTGAAGAAGTCGTACCATTTACCTTTAGGTAATACCACCGTACGTGTTGTATCGCCTGCAAACAGAGGTGCGACAAGCAGGTATTCACCGGCCATATACTGATCTTTGATCTCTTTTGTGGTTGCTTCCAGGTATGGGTTCTCTTCAAGGTTGGTAGTTGCCGCTTCTTTCTTTATTTGCTGCTTGAACCCTGGTTCAAGCGCCATGCCCCTGAATGGTGGAGTTCCCTCAAAATGATATTTTGCAAACTCACTATACCAATAGGGCATCATCTGCATACGCAGTAACGACAGTTCTTTTACCTGTTCGGCAACCTCGGGATAGGACCATGGTTTTGTACCACTTGCCCAGGCATTGATCATGGCCATGGGCGAAAAAATAACAGTTTGAAAACGTCTTAGCCATTCCTCAGCGGTTTTTGATGCTCTTACTTCGGGCGTCCATAAAACACCGGCAGTGCCGCTATTAATCAAAGCTGTGATAAAATCCCGGTGATTATAGTAATCATTGTAAATAACATAAGGCATAGATACACCACCACCATTATTCGCACGCACTAAACCATAGGTCCTTTTGTTTTGATTACGGAACATTTCGGCACTATACCTCATCACAAGCATGCCATATGTTTGCCGCATTTGCTCTGCGGATATACCTGAGGGGAAGGTTGCCAAATCGGGCCATAACCATTCATCGTAACCATCTACTTCATCGACCTTATATCCACTCACGCCGATGCTCACCTGATCTTTCGACAAGTGATCAAAAAATATTTTCCGGGCTTGTGGCATAGTCAAATCCGGCACTTCCCCCACCCAAACAGTATGCGATCCGGTGTATGGAGTTATAGACTTATAAAAAGTGGCTTCTTTGGAAACATAGGGGTTGATCCACAGGTTCAGTCGTATACCTTTATCCAACATTTCCTTTACGAATTTCTTAGGATCCGGGTAGCGCTTCTTATCCCATTCGAATGTGCCGGGATAGGACCTGCTTTGCCATCCTGGTTCAAGTCCGACAAAGTCCAGGGGATATCCTTTTTCTTCAAACAAAGCCACCTCCGCAGCAACTTCATCAGATGTATATAAAGACTTTACCCGCTGTGTAAAACCAAGACCCCAACGAGGGGGTAACGGACCTCCACCATTAAATAAATTGAAACGCCTTACAGCATCAAGAGGAGTCGGGCCGGCAAATACATAAACCTCCACACCTGGAGCTCCGATAGACATCTCTACAGCATCTGAGTAAGGCCGGGCCGACCAGGATTTATCGGTATTACGGTCTTTTTCTATAGGAGGATGTTTACTGTCTTTCCTGACCCCGGATCCCGCATAAACATTGATATAGCGCGCGGCATTTATAAAAACCCCATACCCATCCGAGGATACATAAAAAGGTGTGGGCGCATGTGTACGACCATTGTCTTCTTTACCATAATGATCTACGTGTAACTGTAAAATTTTGCCTCGCTGGTGAACCGTTTGAAAGTTTAAACCAAAGCCATAAATCTGTTCGTCTTTATTCAAAGGAAAGCGTAATTGTGTTTTGCCATCTATGACAGCACCCGATATTTCAGATTGGTTTAGTGGAAAAGCCGCTGCGCCCAGCCTGTCTAACCCGTTGTTATCCGGCTTTGCACCGGAAGCAGTCAGTAAATTATAGACTTCAGGTTTGCCAATGATTGCCTTATATACACCTGGTGCAACCTGTTTCCATTTAACCTGGGAAAAGACTGAGAACGTCGCGCCTGATAATAACGCGAAGAGTATTAATTTCTTAAATGAAATTCCATCGGGCTGGCCCATACGTAAATGTAACAATGTTAAGGTTTTTCTCATGGCTTTTTCAGAACGTACCCTCGCCGGTCCTGACTACAATTTTTGAGCATCTTGTTAATTTCTAATGATATCTTTTAGTTTACCGGCAGCGGCGTTTCAAAATAACGGGAAAGTGTACTTAGCCCTCCGTCAACTTTTATATCCTGTCCCGTCACAAAGCTGGCCTCATCGCTTGCAAGGAATGAAGCCACACTTGCAACTTCTTCAGGCTCTCCCAGCCTTTCCATGGCATGCATTTTTAAAAACTTTTGCAACAACTCTTGCCCTTCAATTTCGTATCTCTTCGTATTCAGAGGTGTGTTAATAGTACCGGGGGAGATCGAATTAAATCTTACATTATAAACACCAAACTGCCCTGCAAGTTGGTTGGTCATAGCCACCAACCCACCTTTTGCAGTAGCGTAAGCTGTCCAGTTATACCAACTACGATAGGCTTGCATGGAACTCATATTGATAACACTTCCACTTTTTTTTGAAATCATAATAGGAAGTACTTCGCTGATGGTTCTGTAGGCACTGGTAAGATTAGTATTAATTACCTCCTGCCAGTCACTCTCCGGCATTTCAATAATATTTGCGTTAATTGCAACTGCCGCATTGTTTATCAGAATATCAATTTTACCGTGTTTAGCAATAACTTTTTTAACAAGTTCCTGCACATCTGAGGTGATCCTGACATCACAGAAAATAGGAGCGCCATTTATTTTTTTTGCCTCACAAATACATTTCTCATTATCAATATCAGCCATTATTACATAGGCCCCTTGTTCAGAAAAAAGTTTGGAACAGGCCAACCCAATGCCTGATGCTGCACCAGTAATAATCGCCACTTTATCTTTAAGCTTCATTTTTGTAAAAATTTTTGAACGAAGTATGTAGCCTGCATCTCCTATAGATTAAGGTACCTTATCAATTAATGATCAAAATATAATTATCATCTACAAAATTTTAAACTGTATGGGTTTTCCCTGGTATACCACTTTACCGTCCAGGGTGACCTTACAGAAAGATTTGGAAACTGACACATTTATAAAATGTTCCCTGAATCCATATCCTTTAATCTCTATTTTATCCTCAAGTGTAGATTGCGGGTTGATCCACAGGGTCCCATCTATCCTTGGATCTAAGCCAACAAGCCCATACAAAATCGCCTCTGCCCCGGTTATGCCTGCAATTATATTGGCACGTTTAAATGTGGGAGACGCAGGACGATCACAAAAATGCTCCTGCGGAAAATAAGGCCATTGCTGTCCAAGCCAGAATTGTCGTTTTAAAACATCCCATGCTTTTTCAGGAAAATGTGCCTGATAAAGGTCTAAGGCAAGTTGAGCAACATCCCCCGTATATGCACCTCCACCGCCCCAGTCTGTGTCAGTTACTTCATAGTGAAGAGAATCTGCTTTAGATATGCTGCTGACGCCAAAAGGAAAAAGAAATTTATTCTCTGTCAATTGTTCTATCATCCTCTTCTTCATATTTGGGGTACAAGCCCCTGTTCTAATCATATCAAACACCTGAATCGAGTATACCAGTTCTTTATGGCCATCCGGATATTTACAATAAAACCAACCTGCCTTTTCATCCCACAATTCATTTCTGATATTAACTGCAATGGAATCCGATTTTTTCTTCCATTGATCAATTTCCGATTTATTGTATCCCATCTTTGTTCCCATCTCCGCCAATTTTCTAAAACTCCATACTCTCTCAGCATTAGGACTCGGCACCATATGCTCCCAACCCATTCCTCTCATTTCCAATAAATTTTTTTGTTCCCCGTAATCAATAATGCCATTAACCATTGGTCGCTCCTCATCTTTTAATACCAATCTTTTAACCTGCGCGAACAGATCCGGATCGATTTCCTTCTGGCAAGCAATAGCATAAACCAAAGCTGTGAAACTGGCAGTGCTGTAAGCATACCTGACACCTGTTCCCGCTCCATCCTGGGTGAAGGCATTGTATTTTTCCAAATCAATAGAAGCCATGTTACGTACTATGTCCATTATCTTATCTCCCATCATTAAAGAAATAAGATTAGGAGCATAACCGGCTATATCCCAGAGGTAGCTTGTCATCGACCCGCCATCCAGACCACTGGTGGTAAGTGAAGGATTCAACTTAAAGTCAGGCTTTTCCCAGATACATACAAGCCCGGAAACAATAGCTCTTTTATAATAACTCTCAAGGTCTGAATTAGCGGACTTCAAAGATGGGATATTGCCGAGTGCCCATTTTAAACGATTTTGCCATATTTCATTGGTTTTCCTTTCCCAGCTTGACAGATCATTGCTTACTGGCGCCGCACTTGCGACATCCGAAAATACAACTGCAACATAACCGGTCTTTCCTGTGTGAGGATCTATTGATAAATTATTTCCTTCCTGGAACAGGTTTAGTTTTATTTTATCTGTACTCCATTCATTGTTGCCGGTTTTGGTTACTTTAATAGATTCAGCAGGAGGCGAGTACCCAAAAGGGGCTGGAGAATATCCCCATGGAGGTGGCATAAATCCCCAGTCTTTTAACGGAATAACTGAGGGTTTACCCGGATCTAATAATGGAACAAGAGAAAGCACCAATTTTTTATCTGCCAGGTTTCTTACCTCATAGCGGAGCATGAACCCTGATCTGTCTGCCAATGGAATTAAATGAGAGGTTATTTCAAATGAAATTAATCCATTAGAATGCATTCTATGGTAAATGCCCCTGCGTATAATTCTGTCGGGTTGCCAAGTTCCACCGGTATAAAGAATATTATTGGTCCTGCTTCCCCAGACAAATTGATCACGGATGGTATCTCCATTGGCTACAAATATTGCTTTAAATGAAAAATTTCTGCCGGAAATGGGTGGGGACATTATATCGGCTGTTCCAAGAATTGATCCTAATACGGGATTAACAGTAGTATATCCGCTGCCCACCCAAAGCTGAGCTTGCGGGGTTACTAATTTATTCAGATCGATGGCAAAATCTTTCAATTGCCACCCAGAGCGTAAACCATCAGCCTGAGCATATAGATTCACGGTAAAAGCGATCGCTGTCAAAAAAGAAAATGTGACACGTTTTGATGCAATAAATACAAGTGAATACTTCAAATTCATATTTTGTGTAGATAAAATAAATACTTACCTGAATATTTCATTAAGCAACATTTTGATTCATTTGCCGGAAATAGTAAGGTGTTACCTGATAAAATTTTTTGAAAGTCTTATAAAAATGAGCCAAACTATTAAATCCACAATCGCTACAGATTGTCTTAATTGGAACGTTGGTTATTACAAGCTGTTTTGCTGCATAATTCATCCGTAATTCCGCTATAAGATCAGAGAGTGATTTATATAACACCTTTCTTATAGTCCGGTTTATATGGTCGATATTCTTTCCACAAATATTTACAAAACCACTGTATCCCTGTTTAAATAATTCCGGGGTACAAAAATCCTGCATTGCATTGTGAAGCCAGAGAGGAATTTGTTTGCTCTTTACAACTATATCTTCGTTTGCAGCAATTGAACGGAAAATAAACAACAATAAGCTATCAAGATGAAGAAGAGAATTTCGAAATCTGAAACATCCTTCTGCCCTCCTTGAAATTTGCCGGATTAATGCTATATCGACAGATGTTGTAAAAGGCAGGAAGTCATCGGTCCAGAAATAATAATTCAAATCAGGGAAGTAACGGGTCCGGAGATAATGTAAGGTGCCTGTCGAAAAAGCAAGATTCATAATGGTAAGCCCTTTTTTTGAAGACGTAAAAGTATGCTGGTCATCAGGACGTATCATAACGATGTCTCCCCGCTCTAATTTTATTTCCCGGCCATTTATCAAATGAATTCCGCTGCCGTTTTCAACCCAAAAGATTTCTGCAAAATCATGTTTATGCAAGGAAATATCCCTGCGGGAATAAATTGTCACCCTTGCTACGTGAAGAACTTCGTCTTCCCGGATAAAATCATGGAAAAAAAAAGACTGAATATCCATTAATTAAAAACAATTTAGCATCACTTTTCTTTTGTTTTAATAATACCTTTTGTCCTGATAATATATAAAGGAAACTCGCCTGTCCGGGCAGCTTTCGCAGAAACAGGGTTGCCCATCATGTCGAGTACTTTATCTCCTCGTTTTAAATTTGCTACATCCTTAAGCGATATTGGAAAGTCGGACCAATAAACATCAACAGTACCTTTATCATTTTTGAAATGTGCCACTTTCACCCGTGCTGACTGATATTCCAGATCGTCAAAACCTGCAGGGGCGGCGTCTTCTGTAAGAGCTACCATCGCAGCATGCGCAGCTATGCCGGGGCCCGGGATACCTGTTACTTCAATAAACCCGCTGGTCATATCCGCGTTCACCTCTCGTCCGGCAGCAGATGTGTACAATTCAAAATCAAAGTAATGTTTTACACCCATTGCTTTAAAAAAAAGTGCAGCCCTTACCATAGATGCCGCAGCATTTGGTTTTTTTGCCGGCGAGGAAGACGGTATACGATAAGTTGCCAACCAGCTCCTTCCTCCCTGGAGATACATGCCTCCTTCGGTATGCCACAGAGGCATAGACAATCCCGTCCTGTTTTTATAGGTCCTGATTTTTTTCAGAATGGGTAACACGAATGAATGATCAGGATTGTTCCCGCCGGCGGCGAGGCTATAAAAATGAAAAGAGAATGCATCCATCCAGCGTCCTGCTCCCTGTTCTAATATCTCCCAGCCTAATGATGCATTTATACTTGCTACGGCCGGCCCCAATAAGGTGACAGGATCCCCAATGGAATCAAGCACTTCCCTGGTGGCTTTCAGCAGTTCAATATACACTTCATCTTTTTTTAATTCCGGCTTCACTTGCAGATAACCACCATCAGGTTCATTCCACACCTCCCATGTTTTTATGTAAGGATAAAAAGCAGTATAACATTTAAAAACATATTCTTTCCATTCATTTATTTTATTGGGAGGATAACCATGCGACCAGCGATTCTTCATTAAACTTTTGGTATTGATATCAGCTTTAAAATCAGGAACTGTCCCAAAAATCCCGGATATCTGGAACCCCTGTTTGTATGCATTCGCTATGGAATACGTTTGCAAGTTCCAGACATCCGGTTTGGGTTCAACAGCTATCCAGGTGGTAACAAGAGGTGGCCAGGTCCGTAACCAGCGAAATCCTGCTTTCCGGGCGATTCCGAGATTATAAGGTGTTAAATCCGCATGGCCGCCAAAATACGAATCCGGCCGGTCGCCCGGCGGCGGCAATGGTGGCAATACACTATAGATCTGTTCAGCCAGTACAACTCCGGAATTTACCCGGCGGGCTTCAATACGGAAAGCGCCGAAAACGTTGACAGGCACTTTAAATAATTTTTCACCAAATCCTTTTGTATCAGATGAAATCTTAATTGTATAATCATCAACTTTTCGCTCCAGGTAATCCAACACTGCAATTTGATAAGTATTTGAAAAGCCAGGTCTCTCTCCTGCAATAACCAGCTTAAATGAAGCAGTATCTTTTGGTGTATACAGATTCGCCAGTGGTGCGTTCGTTACTGCTTGAATTGCTGCAGAGGGCGGGTAAAGAACAGCATTATTTTGTTCATCCTCAATAAAGGAAACAGCATCGATATCATATATCCCTGGCTCATTAAAACGGAAGTCAACAAAATAGACTCCATCCTGCGAAGGCCTCAATGTAACCGGCAGCGAAAATTTTTGCCATTGAACGGACGCTTTTTTAGCCTGTGTTTGCAAAGAAGTGGCCGAATTTATGCCGCCACCTGTACCAACATTAAACGTATGTGTGCTATCTGAACGGAGAAAAAAACAGAGTTGACCTTTATGTCCATATCGCGCAGGAAAATAGGCACTGGTAAGAACGGCACGACAGCCCCGGTCTATTTTCAATGTGAGAAAACGCTGCCCGTCTGGCGCATCACTTTCCGTTTTTGTGTCGAGCCTTGCATTATCGGGTGCCGGGACACCATTTCCTGATTCCTGTGATAAAGATCCAAACTCACGTTTCCGGAAAGTAGCGGTCCAGCCATCGGTACCAACCTCGAAGGATGGATTCCTGATTGGATTAACATTGGATACAGGTCCATTATCCTTAGGGGGTAGCTCAAACACGGACACATCGTCTATCCAGAAAACACCCGCCTGGTTTAAAACAAAACGGAGGGAAGTAGCATCAGGATCAGCATCTCCGGGTATTTGTAAGGTATATGCATATTGCTGCCATTCATCCGTCAGGTACATCTCTGTTCGCAGATAAGTAATTCTTGGTTCCACTTCCCTGCGCACCATTACCGTGAGATTTGCGCCATTGCTAACACCCCTTGCCCAGAATTTTACTTGTACGGATGATTTTGGCCGCACAGCCAGGTGCGGAAATGCAAACATGACAAGCGGTGAATTGATCACTTTGACCAATTGTACTTTTATTGACCAGGTTCCCCCATGAGGATTTTTGTTGTCAAGTTCGGCGGTCACTTCATTTTTCATCCAGTTATCCAGTTTCCAGGGATCTCCACCATCCTCAAAACCGGGATTGGATACCAGGTTATCGCCTGGAGGCAGCTGTGCAAATATTTGAAGCCCGATCAACAACAACAAGGCCGTAAATACAAAAGACCGGTTTTTTATTAAGTTCATCATTATGGGCACTAAAACCTTTTATATATCAACCTGGCTCTTAATTAATAACCATAACCCTGTTTAAGGTTTGGATTACTGCTAAGCGTTGTAGGTCCGTAAGGTAAAATCTCTCTTTGATTGGGTACAAAACTTCCCGCCCAATCCGTAACAAATGCACCTTGATAAGCCGCTGCCCAGTTTACACTTGTATATCCTGCCGGAGCAGTTGCCAGTTCTCTTTGATAATAGCCGGAAGAATAAACAATGCCTGTCGATGAATTATTCAGAAAATACATTCTTGCCGGAACATTGTCATATGGTGGTTGTCGTACTCTGAACTTTGCCAGGTTTGCCCGGGTTTCGGTAAATATTGTATTTATAAGATTCCATCTGATCAGATCCCATTTTCTTAAACCTTCACCACCAAATTCAAACATCCTTTCGTTGGTAATGGCAGTAAAAAAGCCCTGGTAATCTGCCGGTATAGTCCCCATTTTGTTAACATCCCCATTAAATCCTCTTAAACGTACCTGTTTAAATGCATCTACAGCGGCTGCAGTTGGAGCCTTGTTGATTTCATTTTCTGCTTCAGCAAACATCAGCAACACATCTGAATAGCGTATCATAGGCCAGCTGATACCGGCATAAGCTGATGTATTGGTTGGTAATGTTGCGGGATTAGAATGCCAGTCTCTCCTGAACTTTGCCATTACAAAAGGTCCGTAAGAAGTGGAATAGCCGATATAAGAACCCGAACCATTTATAGCATAGCTTGCTATGGTTATATCTCTTCTTATATCCATACTGTCAAATTTGTAGAAATAAGTAGGAAGCGCCCAATTGGAACCTGACCCGTTTGAATTAACTCTCGTTCCATCAATAAAACCTATTCTGCCATCTGAAACACCGGTTCCACCAGATAGCCCCACCTGAAATAAAGATTCTCCGTTAGGCTCAATTTTATGTGCATCGAAATTATCTTTAAATACGGCGAGGAAACTTGGATTCAATTTGTGCCTGCCGGAATTCATTATATCATTGCATTCATCCCTGGCAATTTTATAATAATTCAGGTAGTCAGCGGTACGCTCCATTTTCCTGGATGCTGCTCGAAGTGAAAATCCGCCTCTGAATAAAGCAATTCTTGCCCTTAGTGCTTTTGCTGCTCCCTTTGTGATTCTTTCATCTGCCGCAACACCCGGATCACCACGCCATGGCAGTAAGGTGCCTGCCAGTAACAAATCGTTCAATATATGATCATAAATTGTATCACGGTTTGTTGCAGGTAGGTTCAGATCTGTTTGATCAGTTGAAGGAATATAAGGAGCCGGTACATCTCCCCAGAATTTAATTAAATCAAAATAAAACTGTGCTCTTAAAGTCAGCACTTCGCCGTAAAGTCTCTGCAGACTTGCCTTGTCGGCCGCAGATCCGTTTTTATATAACGGCATGTTCGGAATATTCTTGATGCAATGATTGGCGCGGTCGATACCCGGATAATATATATTCCACTCTGCATCCAGTTCAAGATTTGTTGCCACGGCATTGTAGCGGCTAAGTGCCTTAGCACCATTATCACCCCCAATTATATTTGTATTGCTTGCATTACAATACGATTCATCACAATCATTGGAAAAATAATAGTTGATCCTTCCTCCATACCCTCTGTCCCCTGCAAGAACGGCATAAGTGCCCAACACTGCTTTATATGCATCGGAGACGCTGCCAAAAACATAAGTTTCATCAAACGCAGAGTTGGGAGTGAGGCTCAGATATTTTTTACACGAATTGATTATTGTTATCGTGAATAACAATCCGGTTATGATAAAGATCCGGTGACTTATTTTAAGTTTCATCCGTTCATTTTTATTTTTTATGGTCGAATGGAACGCCCTGTGAGCGTTCCCCTGTGTGTCAAAAGATTTACATGGGCGTTTCATATTCTTAATATTTTTAAAATTTAATATTTGCACCAAAAATAAACGACCTGCTGCGCGGGTAAGGTGATGAATCAACACCTGGTGTTACATAATTTGAATTTTTTGTACTTACCTCCGGATCAAGGCCGGAGTAATTGGTAAGAACGGCGATGTTGTTTACCGTACAATAAACCCGAATGCTGGTACTTCCTCTTTTCAGCAGTGACTTTAGTGGTAAATTGTATCCAAGCGTAATATTGTTAAGGCGTAGGAAAGAGCCATCTTCTATAGCCCATGAATCCAATTCAAGATAATTCCCCCCTTTGATTGGCTGCCAGATACTGGCATTTTGATTTAGTTTGGACAGAACATCAGGAGCAACTCCTGCCGGCACAGCTTTACCACTTACAGTAATGGCCCATTGTTGTGCAACGCCGTTGCCATCAATCGTGCGCCAGCGGTCATTCATTATAGCTGTCAGGTTGGAGGCACTTCCTGCATAAGCATTGCTAAACTCAACTTTGTCGCCATTCAGGATCTTATTTCCCAAAACAAAGTTGACAAACACGCTCAGGTCAAAATTCTTATATACAAACTGGTTGTTAAGCCCACCGGTAAATTTCGGTTGTGCATATCCGATAATAGTCTGATCATTAATGTTTACTATTCCATCTCCGTTCAGATCCTTTAACTTCTTGGTTCCCGGGGCAGGCATTCCGACTGAAGCGCTGTTATCTGCTACCCCGGCCTTCAGCATATATGCGCCATTAGCAGGGTTATAATCAAAGTCCTCCAGTGTATACATACCATCTGCAACATATCCCCGGATGGTACCTACCGGCTCACCTACCTTAACCATGTACTCATTTCCTGCACCCCAGCCGGAACTGGCATAGTAAAAATCAGCAACACTGGAAAGTTTCGTTACTTCATTTTGGTTAGTGGATATATTGAAATTAATATTCCACTTACTATCCTTACGGGCAATAGCCACCGTACTCAGTTGTAATTCCAATCCACGGTTGCGGACACTGCCTACGTTTTGCAATTGGTTGGTAAAGCCTGAATTGGCCGCTATTGGCACGTTGATCAACAAATCCCTGGTATCATTCATATACGCATCTAAACTTACCTGGAGCCGGTTGTTAAAAAGACTTACATCAACGCCAGCATTACGTGAAAGGGTAGATTCCCATTTAAGGTTAGGGTTGGCAAGGCTGTTTATTGCATAACCGGGCAAAAGAACATTATTCAAACTATAAGGCGAAGTATTGGATCTGAATAAGGATGTATATAGAAAGTCATTGATCCTGTTGTTGCCGGCCAATCCATAACTCAGGCGCAGTTTTATATCAGAAACAGCGTTTGTTTTCGTAAAGAAATCTTCATTAGAGACGCGCCATGCAACTGATCCTGAGGGAAAGAAGCCCCATTGATTTCCGGGGGCAAACTTGGAAGATCCATCTGCCCGGGCGTTGAAAGTTGCTAAATATTTATTCTTGTACGCATATCCTACCCTTGAGAAAAAAGAAGTGATCCTGCTTTTTGCATCTCCGGCTGTGGGATAAAGTGGTAGAGAAGTTCCAAGACTTAGTTGTGAAAATGCTTTTTCAGGCGTAATCCCCACCGGGAAATAACGAACCTGGTCGGTTTGTGAATTTGTGGAAAGCTCGTATATCTCCTGGCCCGCCAATACATTGATAGAATTATCCTTGTGAAATTTGGATTTAAATGAAGCGTTTGAAAAAGTTAAAACAGCATTTTCATTTATAGAAGCTGCATTGCTGGTAGTAATATTGACAATCGGTTGTCCTGAACTGTTTGTAACAGCGTTCCAGGTAATATAGTCATCAAAACTGTTTGATTTACCTGCATTTTTATTAATGCCGCCCGTAACGCGTAATGACAAATAGGAGGTAAACGAGTAATTTAAATACCCGCTGATGGTCGTGTTATTTGTTTTATTGCTCCTGTAAGTTGCGTTGGCAAACTGAATAGGATCTATGAGGTAATAGCCGGATGAATTAGTATAAGCAAAATAAGCCTGGTCCTGTGCGTTTTCAGGATCGGTAGAATTTAAGAGGAACGGCCTGTACTTTACTGAATTGCGTAATCTGTTATTGGTCACATTACCCGATGCACTTGTTCCACCGCCAATGATCTCCTGTTCATTATACCCAAAATTTAATCCAACTTTAAATTTATCAGAAACAGTATGATCAAATCTCATGTTCAGCAAATTCCTGTTATAACTGGAATTGATCATGATACTTTTTTCATTGTTATTTGTGTAGCTGATATTAAAGGTTGTGTTTCTGTCGCCACCTGTCACACTTGCATTATGAGTTTGTGTGGCGGCATCGCGTCCAAATGTTAACTGCTGCCAATCGATATTGGGTTTATTCCTGATTGAATCCAGTCCCACCCATGAGTTACCATACTGCGAAACAAAGGCCACGCTGTCTGCATTAGTATTTCTTGTTTTTTCCCAGTTATATTCGATAAAATCTTTTGGGCTCATTACATCGAACTTATTAACCAGTTTATTGATGCCATAAAAATAATTATAGGCCACCACTGTTTTCATCACCTTGCCTCTTTTAGTAGTAATGATAACTACCCCGTTTGCTCCCCTGGCACCATATATAGAAGTAGAAGCAGCATCTTTCAGTACATCTACAGACTGGATATCCTGTGGTGATAAATTTGCCAGCGCATCTTCCATCTGTACACCATCCACCACATACAGTGGGGTATTATCCTGAGTAATTGAGCCGCCTCCACGCACTTTGATGTTAACGGCTGCACCTGGGCCGCCTTCCGTGGTTGTTATGTTTACTCCTGCCAGTCTGCCCGTAAGTGCCTGTATTGCTGAATTAACAGGCACATCTTTTAATTGCGCCGCATTTACAGAAGATACTGAACCGGTCACGTCTTTTCTTAATTGAGTTGCATATCCTATTACCACTACATCTTCCAGCTCATTTGTTTTTTTAATTAATGAAGTCGATACGAGCTGCCCTACGGAAACCTGAATCTCTTTGGAGAGATAATTCACAGCAGATAATAGAAGCGATGTTTTTTCTTTAGAGACCTTTATCCTGAAGTTTCCTTTGCTGTCGGTAACAGCATTGTTATTGGTGCCTTTCTCATTGACACTTATTCCTTCGATTGGAGTGCCATCTTCATTTTTTATATTTCCGGAAATAAAGACCGGAGTAACTGATTGGGCAAAAGCCGGAGATAAAAAAAATTGTAGTACTCCCAATAACAGTACAATTTTTAGTAAAAAATGAGAACCCTTTTTCATAATGGCAGTTAAATTTTTATTCGTTAGAAAATGCAATATTATCTCTGGTTTTGTAATTGAATATTTACTTATCACTGGCAAGAATATCTACCGGTAAAAAGAGGCAGTCCTTCATTTTTGTTTTTTATGTATTCATTAAAATAGTTGGTTTGATGAAGTAGATCTTCTGAAGCAAGAACTCAGTAGAAGAGAATGGTTGTTTGGATACTATCAGTTCAGTAAAATTTGCAATTTTCATTCTATGGCAGTAATGTAAATGGATTGAAACTATCTTCTCAGGAAGCCATTTTATTATTCGATGTTATCCTTCCAGAGAGATCCGATGTAAAAGTATTGTTATCAAAATAACATTATAACGACATAGATATACTCAAAAATGCATAAAACTTACGCTATAACGATATTTTATCAACAAATATGGATAGCGGGTCCAACGCAAACGAAGAACTGCATTTTTATAACACTCGGATACTATATTCTTTATATGTAAGACATCTCTGTTTTACTCCCATGCTGAATAAGGAGTTCGTTCATCTATTTAAATGGTTGTTCAGCGATTGGTTCTTATATCGGTTATCCTATTCATTAGTTTTGAAACAGCAACTGTAAAAAACAAAATAGTTCATTATGCGACACCTGATCAGTTTATCATTTTTTGGCATCCTCATCTTTTTCAGCAAATGTTCCGGCCAGACACAACAAGCTGCCGAAGCCAAAAAGTTAGCAGGGGAAATCGCTGAGAAAACAAACACTCCCGGGGAACCGTCCAGTGAAACCCTTTATATGAAGGCAACCATTGATGGAAAACCGTGGAAGGCGACGAGATTAATCCGGGATGAAAGTGTTAGCAGCAATAATTACAGGGTTACGGGCACAGGTAATGAAACCACAATAGGATTCTATGTTTATCTACCGCACCTTAAAGTGGGTGATGTAACCGAATTCCGGGAAGATCATGCTGCTGATTTTATAACCAATGATGAGCATAGTTTTTATGGTGCCAGAACTGGAAAATTTGTGATCACTAAGCTGGATGACCAGGGATTTGAAGGAACATTCTATTTTACCGCAACCACATCTTCTGTTTCAAAAAAATTCGAAGTCACCGCCGGTTCTCTAAGATTTCCATGGGCAAAAAGAAAATAGCATTCGCTAAGAATTCAATCTACACGAATAGCATATATAAATTCGTTGGGTTGAATTCTATTATCGCGAAAAGACAGATCCGCATCAAAAAAATGCTTCTGGTCGAACCATTTTTTCTTTCGGAAGAAAAGCCATCCGAAAGGTTGTTGCACTGATTTTAAATATCCAATGGGATGCTGAATATTTTTATCGTTGTAATCATTGATAAAAATAAAAAACAACTGTCCCAGTGTCATGTTCATTGGTGCTTTAGAAGTGAAATTGGTTTGTGTTGTATCCTGTGGATCTTTGGAAAATACGAATTGAATAACTTCTATCTGGGAAAGATCAATCATATCCAGATCCGGCATTTCCTCGTTCAACGGGTAATACCATGACTTGTATACAGGGGGAGGAATTTGAAAAAAAAACCGGTAGACCTGCCAGCAAAGATAAGGAACAATGAATGGCAGCCCATAAGTAAGGAACCGGTAATCTAAATGATCTGACTGTATTAAGTAATATAAAACAGCTGCCACGACAGCTCCTGCCAGCATAAGCATTACTGTAAGCAAAAAGCCTTTCCAGAAATCGCTGAAAGTAATTTGTGGAACAAACTTATACATCAGCAATACATGTCCTATGCCTAAAGCCAGAACCAATGCCTGAGCAAAATAATAATATAAATCCGCTTGATTAGTATCCGTCCAGTGAAGTAAACTGATAGAGCCAAGTAATATCACCAGAATCAATGCATATAAGAAAGGCTTCTTCCCGTATTTTTTTTCTATCCGATTTTCGGCCATATATGCATGAGATTGAGCTTATTGAAATGTAATTTATAGAAAAAGTCCTAATCACCCTCCGAATATATTTTCTTATCTGAAATTCTGATTTTAAAAAATTAAAACACCCAAATATGAATAATAGAAGCACGCTATTGCTCTCCTTCATGATCCTGGCAAACCTGATGTTACAAGCGCAAACTGAAGCCAGCGAATCCAAATTTTATATAAAGCTTTATGGTGGATATGGCCTGATTACGCCGGGATCTTATAAACTTGTTTCATCCAGTAATGCCGGAGGTGCCAGTGGCAATACCTCCTTAAGTAAACAAGGGCTTGGAAGTGGGCTACGTGTAGGCGGTGGCATCGGCATTATCGTAAGTGATTTTCTGAACATAGGAGCGGATGTGGAATATCTCTCCGGATCAAAATTGAAAAGCAGCACCAGCTATCTTCCCGCCACCGGATTTTCTTATATCTCGCAGACGGAGATCAGCTATACGTCGCTGTCTATTACACCACATGTAATTTTTAAAGCTTTTTCAGAACCGGGTTATCTTATTTATAATAAACTGGGCATCATGCTGAATTTGCCGATGGATTTAAAGAAAAATCAGAAGGACTCTTCCTTCAACAAGGCTGCCTCTTATACATATAATGCGGACAAAGCAGGAGTATATAAAGTGGGACTTACGGTTGGTTTGAATGTGGCCCTGGGAGTACAATTCGTATTAACGGATAAACTAAGAGGGTATACCGAAATATTCGGCAACTACCTGGTTTTGTCGCCTGACAATTATGATGAGAAACGCAAGGAAGTGGCCAATGGAACGACCGTCAATTCCGACTATCACACCACTTTTATAAAGAGTGGACAAACATCCTACACAATGACTGGCAATACAACCACATCTACAGTGTCCGTTTCCGGCAATACTTTCAATATGCATACCGTGGGAATTAATATCGGAATCGCTTACAGATTTTAATCATGCAGCATACATTTTATAAGTTGCCCCTGAGGTTAGATCAAATCATTCAGAAAAAAAAACTGGCGACCTGTACGTTAAAACATTCCATTGCTCAAAATCTGCATCTTATTATTTCCACTTACCGTGGTGAAGCCGCTTACTCGGACGAATTCGGTTGCAGCTTATGGGATGAAGAATTTAATATCCAACTCAACTTTCGCTGGAAAGAAAATTTGTGCGATTCTTTAAAGCAGGCTGTTGTTCAATTCGAAAAAAGGTTGCAGTTGCAGGAAGTGAAAGTATTAATGCAGGAACAGAATGAATTAGTGGAAAAAGGAAATTTGCGTGTGCGAAAATGCCTGCATATTGAAATCAAGGGGATCATTACAAAAACAAACGAACCCTTTCATTTCAGGGATTCCATATTTATTTCCCCTTTGGCCCAGAAATAAAAAGAAGTCACAATAGAATAATCTAACGCCTTCTGAATTAAAATATAATTGGCATGAAACCAGTAAACCAATCTGCAAGAAGTTCAGCTATAAATAAATTTTTGGGATTTTATGCCATTTCATTGATGGCCGTGATACTGGTCGCCTATTTTTTATTCAATACACCAGCAGGCATTTTCAAAAATAAAATACAAAAATACAAAAGCACGGAAGCCGAACAGAGTAATCTTTTAAATAAAATAGACCGCATGACCGGTAATTTGAAAAATATTATTCATACAGATGAAAAGTATTTGAGCAGCAATAATGAATATGAAAAAGGAAGTTTACTCAGTAATCTTCAGGAATATCAGAAGAACATCAATGATGCATTGGTGAATCTGAAAAATGACAGTTCATCTTTTTTGTCACTGGTATCAAAAAAAGATTCTTACAACTATATCAATGTTTTTAATGCGATCATAACCTACCGCAATACCATCACTTCCCTGCAAAAGACTTTGGAGGGAAAGGGAGGGGACGCCTCGGAACTATTAAGAATGAAATCGCAGCTTGATCTTTGTAATCAACAACTGGAGATTTGCAAAATGCTTGCTGCGAAACCCGCACCAGCTGCTCCGGCACCTTCCGGTGGTGGTGGGAACAATGCAAAAGAAGCAGAGCTTCAGCGGTTATTAGAAAAGTGCCAAACCGATCTGGCTGCCTGCCAGAAAATAAAATCCGGAATAGCTGTTCCGGTCCCTGTAGAGCCTATAGGCAGTTCCAATGAAAACAAAAAAGCATTGGTATTATACGAAGCCGGCCAGGATCTGTATACGATGGCGGGAAAAACAAAAAACCTGATCGAAAGACGAGGAGTCCTTTCAGCTGCAAAACATCTTTTGCAAAAATCAAGTATTGATTATCCCGATAAGGACAAACTGAATAAAATGATCAATCAGATTGATGCAGAGTTGAGGAAATTATCGAATATGGGATAATAGCTATTCGTCCCGGATTCAGATTTTTATTAACAATTAACCAGAATAAATCCCATGCCATTTCCCGAAGAAGTTAAAAAAGCGATATCCATTGCCCGGTCACTGGCTAAAGAATACCGGAATGACACTTTTGGCGCACCGCATTTATTGCAGGCTATCCTGCACAATGAAATAGGCCTTGCTTCCTGGCTTGCTTCCATTCAAAAAGACATTCATTTCATGCGTGAATGGGCCGAGATCCGTATCGAAAATTATCCCAAAAATGGCAAGAGCACTGAGAATCCATCGGCAGACATTCCGGTAGCTACCACACTTGAACTGGCCGATCTGATCGCCCTTCAGTTAAACCATGATTATACGGATGCAGTAAGCATTTTTATTGCCTTATTGAAACCAGGAGTTGCATTTACACCCGACCAACTGAAAACATTTCCAGTTACACAAAAAGATATAATGGCTGCCGCGGTAGATGACAATGTTTTTCAGGAAGCTATTAAACCCCAATCAAAAACTGATCCTGACAGTGAGAATGCAACAGGAAAAAAGACCTCAAATGCACTATATAAATATTGCATGGATAAAACGGCATTGGCTAAGGATGGCAATTTAGATCCAATCACCGGAAGGGATAAAGAATTACGTATGGTGCTGGAAGTGCTGGGCAGAAGAACAAAACCCAATGTTATTATTGTGGGAGAACCGGGGGTTGGCAAAACTGCTTTGATAGATGGTTTCGCCCAATTAATCGTTCAGGGAAAAGTTCCCAACAGCCTGCAAAATGCCCGCTTATTTGAGCTGGATACCGGGGCCCTGGTAGCTGGCGCATCTTATAAAGGTGAAGTGGAGGACCGTATTAAAAATATTATCAGGGAAATAAAGCAATATGAAAAAGCCATTCTTTTCATTGATGAAATTCATTCCCTGCTCGACAGCAGAGGTTCTATCGGAACAGGTGTGGTAAATCTGCTGAAGCCGGAATTGGCAAGAGGTGAGCTGACTCTTATTGGTGCTACGACCAATGAGGAGTACAGAAAATATATAGAATCGGATGAAGCTTTCAGCAGACGGTTTGAAGTGGTAAGGGTAGAAGAACCGGATATACCCTGTGCTGTGAACATGCTTAAGCAAATTGTAAGACTTTATGAAAATCACCATGACCTGAAAGTGGAACCCGACGCACTTCTGGAATCGGCAGTCATGGCAAAAAGATATTCAAAAGACAGAAAGCTGCCGGATTCTGCTGTTGACCTGATGGACCGAACAATGGCTGCCATTAAAATGATGGGTGATACTTCTGTAAAAGAACTGGGCGTCATTAAAAATAGACTGGACATCATCTTAAATACGCATTCGAATGACCCGGATAGCTTACTTATAGAATTGAAAACCTGTTACAATGAATTAAAGGACAAACTAAGTCCCATACTATTGAATAAATTAGAAGATGGTGATCAGCAGCAAAACCCGGACCTGGAAATTCCTTCCTCTTTTTCTGAACACCTCCGGTCTCTGATCATTAAACTATCCGGATTCGCCGGTGAAAAAAAAGAGACCGTCACCAAACAAGACATTGCAGCTATCATATCTTACAAGACAGGAATACCACTTGGAAAAATACAAAGCAAGGAAAGAGAAAAACTATTGAGCATTGAAGAGGTATTAAAGAAAAGAGTAGTTGGGCAGGATCATGGTATAAAAGCAGTATCCGAAGCCATTTTAGAATCCCGCTCGGGATTGATAAGAGCCGGTCAGCCAATTGCATCTTTTTTCCTTCTTGGACCAACAGGAACCGGGAAAACGGAATTGGCAAAAACACTGGCAGACTACCTTTTTAACGATGAATCGTTTTTGATCCGGTTCGATATGTCGGAATTCAAAGAAGAACATTCTGCAGCACTGCTATATGGGGCTCCTCCTGGTTATGTCGGTTATGAAGAAGGCGGTGTATTGGTAAATAAGATCCGGGAGAAACCATATTCGGTGGTTTTGTTTGATGAGATCGAAAAAGCACATCCTTCCGTGTTTGACATATTTCTGCAGATATTAGATGAAGGTAAATTGCATGATCGCCTCGGAAAAGAAGGAGATTTTTCCAATGCAATTATTCTTTTTACTTCTAATATTGGTAGTGAGCTCATAGCCGATAGATTCAACAAAAATCAAATTCCTTCGACAAACGAAATGATGGAAATAATGAATAAGTATTTCCGTCCTGAATTCCTTGCCCGACTCACTGAAATTGTACCTTTTGCGCCCATTTCCGAAGAGAATGTAGTGAGCATTTTCGATATTCATTTGCGAAGCCTTACAGACCCTTTGCATAAACAAGGCATTTCGCTGGCTATTACCGGGGATGCTAAAAAGTTCCTGGCTCTTTCGGGATTTACTCCGAAATATGGGGCCCGTCAAATAAAGGGAGTTATACGGAATCAGTTACGCCGTCCCATTTCACGCATGATCATTAGCGGTAGTCTCATCAAAGGAAATAACCTGAAAATTTCGATGAAAGAATCGCCCGTCAGCGAATTGTGCTGGGACATTGAATAGCACATTCATCTATTTATATGGTTGTTGGGCGATATGATTATTCTACCAGCAGGCAAAGGTTTACGTTTACTTCAGGTTATCATTTTATCCATTATAAAATTGTTCTTCAAATTTTAAAGACATACATATTAATCATTCTTAAATCTTGCTAAATATGTTCAATTATGATATTGGTGGTCAGGAAAGAAAAAGCGAAGTTAATGAAGGCATTTCCGACATACCACAAAACCGGACTTTGTTAATTGAAAAGCTGACAGATGAAGCTCCGCTGTCTCCACAGATCATTCCGGATCTGAAAAGCATCAATGATGTTTTTGCTTTTTTCAAACCGACCAAAGAGGTTGAATTTGAAACCGCCGACGGTGCAGGCAGAACCGAACAATTGCATTTTTCATCTCTGGGTAATTTTGGAAAACAGGGTATCACCCGGCAAAGTACTTATCTGAACGAGTTAAGTCATCAATGCGAAGACCTGCAGAAATTCGTAAAACAGTTAAAGACAAATAAGATCCTGAGAACATTGCTTGAAAATAAAGAAGCAAAATCAGCCTACTTATCCTGCATTCAATCGCTCATCAATGAAATGGAACAATCAGCCTAAAACATTTTCAATACATCCACATGGCAAACGAAGAAAAACAAATACAGGAAACAAGCCCTGCAGTACGAGAATCAGTTAAATCACTTACGGTTGAACAGGCAACTGCCGCCCTTATAAAATATGGAGGTTTCGCTATTGTTGAAACCACTATTGATGGCGCACAAAACCTGAATCCTGAAAAAAAAGCCAGGAAAAAAATCTTCCTTAGTGAAGAGTCTAAAAAAGAAGAACGTTCTGCTTTAAAGCAAAGACTGGTAAATATTACCAGTCTGCTATCCGATTCTGATTCCGTTGCCGAACTGGTGGAGAATGCGCAGGCGAAAGCAGACAATGCTCAAACCCTGCTAAATAAAAATCTGAAAAATGCGCTGGAGGCCACCAGGGAACTGGAACGCACATACCGGTCCGTAAATAACTTTTATAAGAACACCGACCAGGATAAAGCAAAAGGTGTTTACATAATGAATGCCGGCATGGAACAACTTTCCGATCTGGACAACACCGTTTTCATCGACGCAGTTTCAGAAGAACTGACTCAAAATTATGACCGTCTTGATCTGCGCGATAATTATTCCATCCTGGCCTTACCTGGATATCTCGGATCTAAAAAAGCCGTGGATAAATGGGCGCGCATAGCACATAAGAATAAAGTAATGCTGGTAACAGATTTCGAACACCTGGATGGTGCGGATGATGTGCTGGATCTTTTCGAATCTGCCAATCTTACCGGCGGAGACGCTTATCTGTCCAATGTAATGATGACCTGTAACTGGCTTGTAGGAAGAGGCAAGCAACAGGATGTTGGAGAAGAGGAAGATTTATTTGTTCCACCGTCCACCGCGCTTGCCGGAAAAGTATACGGCACCCTGATGTCCCAGGTCGCCGCCGGCAGAAAATATGGTGCTTTGAATGAAATAGACGGAGTAAAGTTTCCACTGAAGAAAAGCGAAATAGCCCAACTGGAAAAACTGGGGCTGGTACCCATGGTCAATGAATATGGCAAAGTGATGCCATTTTCAGCAAAAACATTATTCAATGGCGATAATATCGGATTACAAACATATTCGGTGGTTCGTGTATTCGACTACGTTATAAAAGTGCTGATCGATTTCCTGAACCGCCGCGCATTTGAGAATTTTAATGTGAATACCCGAATGGATCTTCAGAAACAGATTGTAAAATTCCTCGATAGTATTACCGGACCAGGAAAACTAATTGAAAAATTCAAAGTGATCCGTTTTGAACAGGATCCGAAACAAAAAGACCGGATCTTCCTGGATATTCATATGACGCCTTATTTCCCGGCAAAGAACTTCCTGATTAAACTGGACGGACATAAAGGTGATGATCCGGATTCTGCAGAATGGCTCGCAGAATACGAACAGAATAAATAATCTTCAATTATATGGCATTCAAAGTCGAACTATCAATCGATAACCAGGTTTTTCCGGTCAAAGATTTTTATCTCGCAGTTGTGCGGGAAACGACTCCGAAAGGACAACCCAACTCCAGTCCATCCTGGACACTGGATGTAACCCTTGATGCAGTGAAAGATACAACGATAACCGGATGGATGATCGATCCGGATAAGCAGGTTGACGGGAGCATAACCGTTTATCAATCAGACGGAGTGGGAAAAATGAAGACGATTGAATTCAAGGGTGGCAATTGCTTTGGGATGATCGACCTGTTTATCCCTGAATTTGCTGAAACCAGTTGTTTCATAAGGATATCAGGACCCGAAATCCATGTCGGCAATGTTAAACTTTCAACTGATGATTAACACAAGTAAAAATAAATTATGGCCTCAACAGTAGATTTAGACCTCGATGGTAAATCATTTAAGGTTCTCAAGTGTCTCTGTAAATGCAAACAGCAATTTGATCAGAATGGGAATCCCGCCTCCGGCGTCAATGGAGGAAGTATCAGTTTGCTGATCGAAGGCAGCGCTGATGATGATTTCGCTTCCTGGATGTGCGACAGGCAAGCCAAAGACGGAACGATCAATTTCTCGATAGACGACTCGTCTTTTAAAAAGATTGAATTCAAAAACGGGTTTCTCGTAAAGATGCATGAAAGCTTTCATGCAGAGGGTATGATTAAACTTGACCGATGGGACCGTTTTACTGTATTTGATGATGTTGAGGAGAACTACATGTATAATCAGGTGCTTGACTATCAGCAACGGTCTGGCATGAGTTATCTGATGCAATGTTCCATATCCGCCGAAAAAATTTCCATAGATGGAGTTGATCATGATAATATCTGGTAAAAAACAGCTTTAAGTAATATGGCGCAGCAGGTTAGGACGAAAATAGAACTGGAAACTGAAAAAAAAATATCGCGTTTCAAAGACCTTGTCATATTCCAGGATTTGTTTCGCCATCATCGTTTTGAATTAACAGTTCCGTTTAATGAGCTGGAAAAAAAAGGCGAGCTCTTTTTTCAGAATTCACATAAAGATGTCTGCGGGAAAACCCTTTCAATATCTTTTGAACCTGTTTCCAAAAAAGCCCCATTTGATTTTCAATTTAAGGGTATCGTAACAGAAATTAAACTTTCTAATTTATCAGACTTTTCAAAGGTCTTTATCATTAAAGGTTATAGTACGACCATGTTGCTCGAAGATTGTTCTTTGAAAAGAACATTCATAAAAAAATCAGTACAACAGATATTTGAAACTGTATTAACAGATTACCCAGGAAATGTGATCAAAAAAAAACTGAACCCGAAGAATAGGAATCTTCTTCCCTATGTTGTACAGTACGACGAGACGAATTTTGATTTTATTAGTCGCCTGGCGGCAGAATATGGAGAGTGGCTTTATTATGATGGTCAGCAGATCGTGCTGGGCAGCACAGGTAACAGTAAGGAGGTGGATTTTATCATTGACGGAAATCAGTCCTTTGATATGTCGATCAGCCTGATGCCAGCGAAATTTAAGATGATGGCCTATGATTATACGAAAGACCAATCTTATAAAGGCAAATCATCCGGGCAGAACGTAGATGGATTGGGGCAGTTCAGCAAATTTGCGCTGGATGAATCTGAAAATTTGTTCAGCCAGGAAGCGCTGATGACTGCCAATAAACCAGTCTGCAGTCAGAACGAGTTAGACGAACTGATCAAATTCAGGCGCAGCGGTGTTGCAAGCAACCTGATTGTATTTCATGGGCGGGGTGAAAATCCGGATCTAACGGTAGGTACTGTGATCAATGTAAGTGCATCAAGTCCGAAAAAAGGTGGCCGGGGAAACCAGGAATCAATTGGTAAATACAGGATCACGGAGATTTCGCATTCCATCGACAGTAATGGAAATTACTCGAACATATTTAAGGCCGTGCCTGAAACAGCAAAGTTCCCCCCAGTAAATCCCTGGATAAAACATCCGGCAGGACAGCCGGAACTGGCGACGGTTACCGATAATAATGATCCGGATAAACTGAGCCGCGTAAAGGTTGCTTTTAACTGGCCGGGAAATGATCATGATTCAGATTGGATTCGTGTAGGAACTTTTTATACCGGTGGAGACGACCGTAAAGGAATGCAGTTTATACCTGAAAAAGAGGCCCAGGTGGTGATAGGGTATGAACTCGATAAGCCCGAACTGCCTTTCGTTATAACGAGCCTCTACCCTAAAAAAGATGGTATGCGTTCACGGAAAGGAAATAATGAGGAAAAAACTATTTATACAAAGGCAGGTAACCTGATCGAGTTAACTGACAAACAGGGTGAAAACAAAATACAGATAACCAATGTGAATAATGCAGATACAGCTATCCTGATTGAATTTAAAGAGAATGGTGCAATCACATTAAAAACAAATGGAAAAGTAAATATAGAAGCTCAGGAAAATATTTCGATCAAAGCAAAACAAAAGATCACGTTTGAGGCCAGGGAAATTGAAATGAAAGCAGATAACAAAACCACGATAAAAGCCGCTTCCATTTCAATCGAAGCGGATGCAACAGCTGAGATAAAGGCAAATGCGAGCGCTAAATTAAGCAGCGCCAATACGGAGGTGAATGGCGATGCGATGACCACGATTAAAGGGGGGATAGTTAAAATTAATTAACCATTGATAACAAATAAACCAACATAAGATGTCAACCGTAGCATTAATGTCAGTAGAAGGTAAAAACGTTGCTCCAATTAATTTCAAAATTGATTCATTTAAGACCTTCTCTGCTGTAGATGGAAGTGTTACCTCTTCAATCCAGGGAGGAGTTGTTTCTTTTGAGATTGACCTGGAAGAAGAAACTGACAGTGAGTCGTTTTTTGCACAATGGTTTGCAGACAATTCAAAAAAGGATGCGGTTGTTGACATTCTTGCTGTGGGAGAAACTTCAAGGTTTCTCTCCATTGATTGCCGAAGAGCGCAATGTGTGCATTATAATTTGATCGTTGACCAGCGAATCGATAGTAAAACACAAAATTCTACGGTGTTGATCCAGCTTGTCTCTTCGAACATTTCTATCGGGCAATCACCATTTATCATTGGCGGATAATAATTAATCTTTAATCAATAAATCTTAAAACTTACAATTATGCCATCAGCACTATCAGCAAAGTTCAAACTTGACGGAAATGAATTCTCCGTTCTCAGTTGTTCTTACTCCTTTGGACAGGGAACTAACGCGCAGGGGCAACCCAGCACAGATGTCCAGGGCGGAACCATTTCTCTTCAGATCGCCGCATCAGACGATAGCAGTATCATCAACTGGATGGTGGACCCTGGTGGAAAGAAAGACGGAAGCATTGCTTTTATCGGATCAGACAGTAGCGGAGGTGTGATAAAGGAAGTCAAATTCGAGGAAGGCTATTGTGTTGGATACTCAGAATCGTTTAATGCCAGCTCCAGTATGCCTATGACCATTTCCCTGAACATTTCCGCTAAAAAAGTAACGGTTGGAGATGCCTCACATGAGAAAACATGGAAATAGGTTCATCCTTTTTCAGAATATATTTTACATAATTAAATCATTTAAAATGGAGTGGCTAATAAAAACGACAGACTGGCAAGTCTGTTGTTTGGGACAAATAGCAGGCGGCACAGCGGTAGCCGGAGGGTACTTCCTGTTTGTATTTCACAGCGCGACAGCCGGAGGCTCCGCTTTCTTCGGCTTTTCAGGCGTTGGCATGGGTATCGGCGGAAATATGTCAGGCGTACTTAACCCAACGGATTATGGAGACATTTCATCTCCGTGGTCAACCATGAGCAATACATGGTTAACATGTGGCGTACATCCATTCAGCGCAACCGATTTAAACGGCGCGATCGGAAGAATATCATCCTTTGGAGGTGGGATTTATATTGTTGGTTATAGCTTCACTTATATTACAGCGAATCCCTTCATAAATCCGGATGATTATTATTTTTATACGCAGAGCGTTGGTGGACTGGGATATGGAGCCAGTAATGGTGGCACCGGCCTAAGCGGCGAAGTGTTGAAAGGAGCCTGGAACTTTCTGGGTGAATCTTCCTTAAAACCAAAATAATATACATTCAAATCATGGCAACCGAAGAATTAAATCAGAAATATTTTACCCGCGAGAGAGTACGCAACCGCATGCTCAAAAGAGCCGCTGAGAGCTGGGGCTTTCCGGAATCTGAAATGGATGATTTCGATCCGCTGGTGAATTTATTGATGGAAGCCTGCTCGGTTGAATTTGAAAAAATTGCCGGAGAGATGGGGAAAACCCAGAACCGGATGATGGAGCGACTCGCCCGCTTATTATATCCGGGCATGATCGATGTAAACCCTGCATACGGTGTCATACAGGTCAGATCTTCAGAATCGACAGCAGTTTTAAATCAGGAAGAACAGTTTATTTATAAACCTTCAGGCAATGACAGGAAAAGGGATAATCTTAAAACGGAACTTTTTTTCTCTCCCGTTAGCAATACAAAAATTTTTGACGGTAATATATCATATATAGCTTCCGCGCGTGAATTATATAGCATAACAGATGGTATCCAAAAATTGCAGGTATCATCATCCTCAAAAAAACGGGTTGATCTTCAGCATGTAGTATGGATTGGATTGGATCTGAATGAAGAAATAAATTCAGTGAACGGGATGTCCTTCTTTTTCAACTGGATGAATCAGCCGGAAAGTAATAACTGGTATCAATACCTGCCTTATACCGAATGGCTATTGGAATCAAACACGCTAACCAGGCACGGGGGAGTGCCCGTCAATGATGAGATTTCCGAACCGGTCAGTATTCTCCAAAGCGAATTTGATCCGATGCAAAAAATAGAGGCGCGGGTAATTGAATTATATAACCGCCATTTCATCAGTTTATCCTCAACAGAAAGTTTCGATGATCTGAAAATAGAAAGGAGGCCCTATCCCAGGGCTTTTGACCAGCTCTTTGATAAAAAAGATTTGCAGGCATTAAAAGAGCCTTTGTTGTGGATTGAGATTCATTTCCCCCCTGTTATACCTGTTGAAGCATTGGATACGGTATTTGTAAGTATAAATGCCATTCCGGTCATAAACCGAAAACTCAATAAATTCACTTATAAGCTTGTTCAGTACCTGAATATTGTTCCGCTTGAAACGGACGGTAGCTTTTTATCGGTCAGGGAAGTGACTAACAGTCAGGGACAACCGGTTAAGTTGGTGCCATTCGCCAATCCTTCAGGACTTATGCCAGAAACCTACACCCTTCGTTATGGGGTTAATCGTTTTGATGAACGAAATTCTTATGAAACGCTGGTTCACCTCACTGAACTGATCCGGGAAGAAAGTTCATTTTTTTCGTCGATGGGCGAGGACTTCCTGATCCATCATATTCGTGAATTAAACCAGGTATTGGCACGTATTGAAGACAAAGTAAAAATGCTTAATAAGAACCAGTCCCCTTTTCCTTACCTGGCAATAAAACCGAAACAACTAAATGGCAATATAATGATTGAGTTCTGGAGCTGCAATGGTGAACTCGCCAATAAAATACCTCTTGGATCTAAACTGATTTCTTATAAAAGCAGCAATGTATTGTCAAATACCATTTTTTTCATTTCCTCCACCTATGGAGGAAGGGATAAATTCAGCGATGCTGAAAAGGTTGACCAGTATAAAAAATCACTGTTATCGCATAACCGGATAGTGACCCTGGAAGATCTGAAATCGTTTATGCGTACAGAACTGGGTAAAATGGCCCGCGCCATCGATTACAAAAAAATATTTGTTGCAGGAAGCCATCCAATGGAAGGTTTTATCCGTTGCATGCAAATTGAAATAACGCCCGAACCAGGGAGCCTGGAACCGGAAGAATGGATTGAGCGCCTGAGGGATCTGACCCTTTCGCTGGAAAAACAATCTGTCAATAATATTCCTTACCGGCTAAACCTGGTTGCTTCATGATAGACTATAAAGAATTTTCAGGTCTTTTACAGGCGCTTCAATCAGATATTCGTTTTGAAGTTATTCTTACAGATCTGCTAACCGAAGACCTGAGTATGGACGATGTTGTGATCGAGAGTGAAAGCCTGTTTAAAAGAAATTATCATTTCGATATCGAGAGCAGCGGCGAAGTAGGATATGACAGCAGCAGAAAGAAAAAACTGCGTTTTGTTGTTAACAGGGAGGGGATTTACGACCAGCTTCCTGAAGACCTCTTTCACCAGGTATCAGAAACAAACAATTTCTCAGATAAGCATGAAGCCATACAGGAGATCAAAGAGCAACGTGATCTCGAAAAACACATCCGCCGGTTTTTTCAACCAATAGAACACGAATTTTATAACCAGCGGATAAAGCTGGAAATGGAAGAACGGAAGTTCCTGTTTGAAACCAATCATGTATTACCGGGAGATATTTTTAATTATCTGTGGGATCTGCCGGAATTCCTGGATGATCTTCAGAAAAGCAAACTCGGTTTACTGATGCCGGTTATTAATAAATTAGCCGGAAGAAAGGACCTCCTGCCCTTTATTTTTGAGAGTATTACCGGAGATCCGGTTGAGATCAGGGAAACGGTCCCGCGAGAGCATGGAATAAATGAAACTCCCGTTCTGGGCAATATGCAATTGAGTGTGGACAGTATTTTAGGTGGGTGTTTATGGGATCTTCGATCTGCATTTACGATAATTATTTTTGTATCTGACTTAAGTAATCTGTTAGATTATATGCCGGCCGGAAAAAAAATAATTCTGCACGAATTTCTCTGCGATTTATTTATGCCATTGGATTCGGAAATTATTTTTGAAACTGAGTTTACAAAAGACTCCACTACATTTTTAATTGAAGACGATTCGGTTTTTCAAGGAAGATTAAATTATACAACCATTATTTAAAGCACGCATGTATGCCTGGAGATATTAAACACTTACCCGTGAACTGGATAGACGGAATGAAAATTTCCAGGAAACATTTTGAGCAAACCGGTTTTTATACTGAAAAACTAGGCAGGGATGTTTCAGCTTTGCACCTGACCGATTATAATTTCGGTATTTTACCGGTTGAAGGTTCTTTGGATTTATCTGTCTTTTTCGATTCGGCTCAATTGATCACTATAGAACTCAAATCATGCAATGCTATTACTCCAAATGGAAGCAGAATTCAGATTGGATCTGAAGATATTCACAAGCTGAGTATAAATTTTAAAGAAATTTCGGCCAGGTATAATCTCCAGTTATTGCAAGCCCAGCAGCTATTTATACTTGTTACTATAAATCCGTTTGAGCGCTTGCCTGCCGGCACGCCCATAATGGAAGAAAACCCTCCCCGTCATCCTTTTACAAAACCGGAAATACGGTTGGATTTATTGCCAGGTGAACAATTAAATACGACTCAATTGTCCGGCAGCCTCATAATTGGCAGGATCACTTATCAAAATGGCGAATTACAATTTAGCACTGATTTTATTCCGCCGTGCACTTCAGTAAGCAGTTTGCCCATTCTGGCTGACTGGTTTACAAAATTCCGCCAATCTTTAGATAGTTGGGAATTATCGTGTTTGAAAGTGGTTCAAAAAATAAATTCAAAAACGCAATCGCAGCAGCCAAATGTTCTGGCGAATAATATTCAAAAAATCAGTGAAAAAATGCTGGAACAATTGGTGAAACAAAAAATCGGATACCAGTGGATTCTGGGAAAATCTGCTCCCGTTTATTTATGTGTCTCTTTACTGGAAAATATTCAATTTGTGCATACCATGTTGCAATGTTTTGCCGAAAAAGACCGCGAGGAAATGCTGAATTATTTTGCAGAATGGACAGAAACGACTGCCGGCACGTTGGAAAATCAAACCCTGCGTGTTTTGCAACTAAATTATAACCACTACGATTACGGATCGCTGTTAGATGAAATTAACCGGTGCTACCTGGCTTATGTCCTGATTTTTCAGAAGCTCGCGCAGTTGGAATTTATCGGCAAAAAGAAAGGACAGAGCATTTTTGTGATCGAGCAGGAAGTGAAGGAAACAAAAGCTACCACCCAAAACCCCATTCAAAAATCGAATAACCGCTGGAGTCCATTAACCTGATTAAAATATTATTTATGAGCAGTCCCGCGGCAAGAATCGGAGATATGCATGTTTGTCCCATGCTTACACCTGGCCTTCCACCGATACCTCATGTAGGTGGACCGGTTACCGGACCTGGTTATCCGACCGTTTTAATCGGAGGAATGCCTGCGGCTGTTGCGGGAGATATTTGTGTTTGCGTGGGACCTCCGGATATAATTGCGATGGGATCAAAAACAGTTTTGATTGGAAATAAGCCTGCCGTCCGGATGGGCGATCAAACGGTCCATGGAGGAACCATTATTGCAGGATTTCCTACTGTGCTGATAGGTGGATAATTATCTCTCTGATCTCCACCTGATTTAATTAAATCAGTTTGACTGTTGATCATGAATACAGAGTCGCCTATAATGTCAATGATGTTATAGGATGATCGCTAAAAACGCTATATTGATCGGGATTTAAAAGACTGGTCATGAACCCTGGGAAAAAAGAATACAAATGTTTCATCGTGGATGACAATGAGATCGATCGTCTTACTACGGCATCTTTTGTCCGCAGGTATTCATTTATTAAAATAGCAGGTCTTTTTGATTCTGCCGGTCCCGCTATAGAAGCTGCGGAAAAGTCACTCCCCGATGTTCTTTTTTTGGATATTGACATGCCGGAATTTAGCGGTCTTGATCTGAGGGCTCAACTCAAAAAAGTGCCTGCCTGTGTTTTCATTACTGCATACCCTGAATATGCAGTGCAAAGTTTTGAAGTTAATGCACTGGATTTTTTAACAAAACCTCTCAAATCCGACCGCTTTGATATTTCCATGGACAGACTTCAGTATTTTCTGGATATACATTATAAAGCTGAATTATTAGATCATTCGTTAAATGAGGAAAGTTTGTTCATTAAGGACGGACACGATCACATCAGAATTCAGTTCTATGATATTATTTACCTGGAAGCGCTCAAAGACTATACAGGCATTTTTACAAAGGAAAGAAAATATTGTGTTTTGACGCCATTGGGAACCCTATTGAAAGAAAAGGCTTTTCAATCTTTTATCCGGATCCACAGGAGTTATGCTGTGCAGAAACATTATATCCGTAAAATTACTTCCAAAGCGGTAATGGCTAATGATGTCCTTCTGCCTGTTGGCAGAAGTTATAAGGAGATTGTGGATACTTTGCTAATTCAATAATATATGAAATTCATTCTTTTTATTTTCTCTTTTAGTCTTTTGCAGACCGGGCTTTTTGCCCAGACAAAGGGTCAGTCCCGAATTGATTCGTTGCTGATGGATCTGAACACATTGAAAGACGACTCCGGTAAGGTGAGAACCCTTGGCCGGCTGGCACAAGCTTATTTATACGTTAATCAAAAAAAAGGGATTGAATATTCTGAAAAGGCATTAGTGATCGCAGAAAAAATGAACTGGAAAAAAGGAATTGCCAATCTCGAGAATGATCTGGGATTGATCATCGGGGATACCGGCAACAATATCCAGTCAAGAGTTCACTTTGAGAAGAGTTATGTTTTAAATAAGGAATTGAACTCTTCATTTAACATGATTAACAACCTGAATAATATAGGCAGGAGTTATCAGCGGGAATCCAACTTTTCCCTTGCCCTGGATTATTTTTTTAAGGCACTGGCCATTGCTCAGGAAATTAAAAGTAATGAACAAATCGCCCTGGTCGGAACCAATTTAACGGCCAGTTTCGCCGCACAGAAGAATTACATTAAGAGTCTGGAATATGCCCGGATGACTCTGAAATACGCAGAACTTTCCAATACTCCAGACAATATTGGAAAAGCCCTGATGCAGATCGGGATAATCCAAATTGAAATCAAAGATACGGTTGAGGCCAGGCGTTATATGGCGAGGGCGTTAAAAGTATATGAAGAGATGGAAAATCCATCTGGCGTGGCGCAGGTATTGGGCAACCTTGGCCCGCTGGAATATCCAAATTATAAAAAGGCAATAGAGACCATGTTGAAGGCCCAGAAGATAATGGATGAAATCGGAGCGACATCCTATATGTCCATTGGCAACTTGGGGAATCTGGGAACAACGTATTACGATCTTGCAATGCATAGTGCCTCCGCTCAAAAAAAAGAATTGATAGATAATGCCGAATTCTATTTAAAACGCGGAGTGCAGCTCTGTAAAGAAACAGGCAATACTGAATACCTGGCAGTTATTTCTAATAATCTGGCTGATCTGGAGGAGGCAAGAGGCAATTATAAAGCCGCATTGGGACATTATAAAACCTATTATTCCATCAACGATTCCCTTTTTTCCCAGGACAAAAAAAATGAACTGGCCGGCATAGAAGGCAAACACAATATCGCCTTAAAGGATAAAGAAATTGCTATCAGCAAACTGGAATTAGCCAGTCAGCATAGAACACAGCTTGGATTGATTGTGGGTCTGGCTTTATTAGGAATAATCGGAGGATTATTGTTCTGGCAAAGCCGAATGCGTAAAAAATCGAACACGACCCTGATGGTTTTAAACAATCAACTGGATGAGGCAAACAAAGTAAAAGTGAAATTTTTTGGTATCCTCAGTCACGATCTCAGAAGTCCTATCGCCAGCCTGATCAATTTTTTGCACCTCTTAAAAAATGAGCCGGAGCTGCTCGCAGCTGACGAGAAAGCTGCCTATCAGCAACAGATCAGCAAGTCTACGGAAGAATTATTGCAAACCATGGAAACTATGTTGCTCTGGAGTAAAGAACAGATGGAAAATTTCAAACCTGACATAAAAATGGTACAGGTCAGTGAATTATTTGATTACCTGCAAAAGTTTTTCCCTCAAACATCGCAGCTCAATATCCGGTTTGATAATCCTGAAGCACTCATGGTTTCCGGCGATGAAAATTATCTGAAAGTAATCATGCAAAACCTTACATCCAATGCCATTAAAGCGCTGAAGAATACACCTGGCGGTGTAATTGAATGGAAGGCCAGGAAAGAGAATGCGCAAACTATTCTATCCATAACAGATAATGGACCGGGAATAAATGAGGAGCAGGTGAAATCGCTTTATTATGAAGGTAGTGGATTCAATGCCAAAACCGGGTTTGGGTTTCATCTGATCAGGGATCTCGCCAAAGCCATTCAATACCAAATTTCGATCGAATCGAAACCTGGTACCAGTACAACTTTTGTTTTGTCCTATTCATAGTTAATTTATCAACGGCCCTTGCGATGCAAAGGCCGTTGATAAATTAATTAGAGCTTAATTCCTTTCGATAAGTTATCATTTCGCTCCCCGAGTGATCGATAGCATTTCTTGAAAACGTTGTATAATTACTCCAGGTGCCGAAACCATTTGGTAGTGGGGCCTTCCACTATCAGGTAGCCACCGGAGTTTGGCCCTGATTCAATGAAGTTGACCCTCCAGCTGACATCTCCTTTGTGATACTTTTGTGCATGTGCAGCCAATGACTTTTCGAATGCCTGCACTTTGTCTGTTTTTACAAAAACACGGTTGAAGCTAATAACGGTTTTTTCCTGTCCTGCTGCGAATATGGGCAGAAGGAACAACACGAGAAATGGTTTGCTCATGTGTAAAATTTTAGAGGTTAAAAAAACGCGTCCGTAGAGTAAGAAGCAAAAAGGAGGATTAATGAGTTCCGAGGTAGGCCTGGATACAGTAGATTCTAAAGCTACAAATCTTAAATGAACTCTTTCTTAGGTTCATTTTTATTTTTTCAAGTTTCGCCATGATCCAAAAAAGCGTTGACATTAAACTAACCCGCCTCCGGCAGGTCCGGGATCAAATATGTCCATTAACGTTACAATCGCTCAAAGTGTGCATTGATAATTTATTGATCGAAGTCAAATTTCATTTTTTGGGCGGGAATATATCCCCTGGAGCCTCAATTATTATTGGCCATTGCTGATTTATTATTATTAAATTGCATAATAAGCTAATTAAATACCCCTTTGCCCATCTTCCCAATACAAGCCCAGTGCGTCAGTTTAGCCCTGGGGTAGTTATGTTTAGCTGATTCCCGCTATATGAAACTTAGGTTAGTTTTCTGATAAGTTACATTTCACTCTGATACATTTCAAGAAAGAATCTGTTACTCCATTTTGCTCAGGTTAATGGAAGTTTCCTGCTATACTGTGCCGGATAATAATCCGTCGTGGGTCAGTGAAACGGTCAATGAGATAAATTCTTTTATTTTTAAACTGCTTCAAGATGAGATGGTTCTTCCAGGCAATTCAAAATTGTTCTTTTCTTTTGTTGTTCTCTTTTTTTGCAACAATTAGCCAGGGTCAAACACCCATCGAATTAAGAATCAAAGATTTTGCTGTCTGGGGAGGTAGTGCTTCACCTAATTCTTATAATAGTTCTCAAGGAGTTTTTATTGGTAATGCCGTTTCCATCCAGGGTAACGTAGGAAGCAATCACTTGATTGATGCCAATAACCTTTTTAGTATATCAGGAAATATCTATAGTGGCAATATTATTTCTCTCGGCAATCTTGGAAAAATTACCGGTAATGTTTTCGCAGCTAAAAAGGCACCTAATTATAACGGCAATGTAATCTCAGCTGACTATAGAGTTATTATTACAGGCAATCTTACTGCCCAGGGAAAGATAGTGCTAAAGAGTCTCGGAAGTTCCCTTGCAACCTCCGTAACCGGCCAGGTATCTGTGCCATCACCTACCGCAACCAATTATTCGGGACCAGTACCCACGGGAGGAATTGACAATTTAGTTGCCCTGCCAGTGATGCCTGCAATGCCGAATAATACAGCATTCGATAACCAGGCGGGTACGACTAACATAACCAATACACAAACTATTTCTCCCGGAAAATATCGCAAACTTGCACTGACAGGTGATAAGACGCTCACATTTAACGGTCCGGGAAATTACATCTTTGAGGAAGTCGATAATAAACTCAACTCCAATAAACTTGTATATGATTTTAAAAATACCGCCACAGGTTCTATCAACATCTTTATAATAAAAGACGCGAAATGGGGAAGACTTTCAGTTAAAACTGTAAACGGAAATTTTCCTTCCCGTATCTATACTGAAATCCATGGTACCGGATCCACTAATAGCGGAAAGGCCTTCAGTATTATAGGTCCCGTGTTGATACCGAACAACAGTTATGTCTGGTTAGGTAATATCTGGGCTCCGAATGGTGGGATAGAATTTAAAAGTTTGAACCCCTTTAACACACCCCATGTATTAGGAGCATTATGGAGTGCTAAAAGAATAGAGTTGGATCAAAATCTCAAACTCGTTTACCAGGCTACAGCAGTTGGTACGGGACCCGGTTACATAGATCCCTATTATCCTCCTCCACCAAATGGAAAAGTAGCCGCCGCCAATAATAAGATAGGAGCAGAATTGATTTCACTCACTCAAAATACCGCAGCTATTTCAGCGATCCCGGATAATGAAATGTTTATCCTGGATGGCACCGGCAATGTGAAGATAGAAGTAATCAGCAAGCAGCCTAATGACAATACATTGAAAGGACAACTGGTGACCCTGGGCATGACCGGTATAATAGATAATGGCCCGCATCTTCAAACAATAACGGGCGATTTTCCTGTTAACAAAATTAGCCAGCTCGCTGGCAATACGCGGATTGAATATGTTCGTCCATTATATCCCCCCATCAGCAATACTGGATTTATAAACAGCCAGGGTGATATGACCATGCGTTCAAATAGTGTAAGGGATAGATTTGGGTTGACGGGTAGTAATATAAAAATCGGTGTGATTTCAGATAGTTATGATGCAAAAGCAGGTGCGCAGACTGATGTTAACGAGGGCGATCTTCCCGGGGTAAAATCAAATGGACAACCTGGTGAAAATCCGGATCCGGTGCAGGTGGTAGAGGACCTGGCACAACGTGGTAATGATGAAGGAAGGGCAATGTTGCAAATTGTACATGATGTTGCTCCAAAGGCAAAACTTGCATTTCATACAGGATTTCTGAGTGCGGGCCATTTTGCTGCTGCCATTCAAAAACTGGCTTCACCAAGCCTCCCAGGTGGCCGCTGCGATATAATTGTTGATGATCTGACTTATATAACAGAACCATTTCAAAGAGATGGCGTAGTCGCCCGGGCAGTGAACGAGGTCGTATCCCAGGGAGTTACCTATTTTACTTCTGCAGGTAATTTTGGAGACAAATCTTACGAATCGGTTTTTAATGGTGTTACCAATACTTCCGTAATGCCTACCGGACAGATTCACAGGTTCGGAGCCAATGCAGCTGACCTCTATCAAACCATAAATCTTAAACCCGGCTCTTATACCATCGCTTTACAATGGAGTGATGAATTTAAATCTTTGGGCAGTACAAATGGTGTTCAAACAGATCTGGATCTTTACCTGGTGAGTGCAAATGGATTCCAATTGTTCGGATTTAACCGAAGCAACCTTTTTGGTGATCCCTTTGAAATTTGTGCTTTTACAGTAAAAGACACAACCAATGCCAAATTGATGATTGTAAGAGCAGCGGGCACGTCTAATGTGAGGTTTAAGTATGTAATATTCCGCGGTGAGCCTACAATCCTGGATTATAAAACCGGCACCTCTACTGTTGTAGGTCATGCAAATTCCGATAGTGCGATTTCAGTAGGTGCCATGCTCTATGGAAATGTTCCTCCTTTCACACCAGTCTGGCCAGGCGTAGCTTCTTTCTCATCAAGAGGTGGAACTGTTACGCTGAGGAACAATACATTCAGTACCCGGAATAAACCTGATCTGATCGGTCCCAATGGTGTAAACACATCTGTGAATCTTGGGGGACAACCATTTAATGACGGGGACATACATCCGAACTTTTTTGGAACCTCTGCTGCGGCGCCACATGTTGCTGCAGTAGCGGCATTACTTATGGAGGGACGCAAAAAATTCAATCTGCAAACCACGGTAACGCCATACGAAATCCGTCAGCAATTAATTTCATCTGCCGGAAAATTCTCTTATCTGCCTGGTAATTTTTCTTTTGAAGGAGGCTATGGCTATGTGCAGGCTGATTCTGCTATGGTTAAAATAGCTAATGGGCGTCCAATAATCTCAACACTGACAGCAGTTAACCCAGGTGCTCAAAACGGTACTCAGCCATTTATGGTAAAGATAACCGGCAGGTACCTCGCAGCTAACACACAGATCTATGTGAACAATTCGCCGGTTCCGACAACAATTTCTATAAATCCAGCCACCGGTATTGGCACAGCTACGGCTACTGTCCCGGCTATACCTAACGGCCAGGATCCCACATTCCAACTATATAGCCCTCCTAAAAGTCCAAGCGGACTAGATGGTGGCAAATCCGAATCACTGCAATTTTTCAGCGCAGGAGTTAAAGTAATAGTGCGTCCGGAGAATAAAAGCCGCAGGTATGGCCAGGAAAATCCCGCTTTCCATCCAGGTGTTTCGGTAGTGATTGGTTCAGACACTTCAGACATCAGCCAGACAAGCCTTTCACTTGCCGATCTGAAGCTGGACAACCTGGTGTTTGCCACTAACGCTTTGCCGCTAAGCAGTCCCCGGGCATATGCAATTACCGTTGAGCGCGCCACACTATTGCCAGCCAACGATCCACTTAATGCCCAGTACACTTTTATTTTTGCGCCAGGCACCCTGACAGTAGAAAGAATGACTTTGAAAATTACTCCGAAGGATAAAGTCATTAAATATGGTGACGATCTAACTGGCATTGAGTACACCTACGACCTGGATCAGAATGGAGTTAATTCTCCTCAGCTCCTCGAAGAAGTTAAATCACTTCATAGAAAATACCTGGCAGATAACGGCCTGATTGTTCTTAATGGGGTTAAAGCTATTAATCCACTGGCTGCGCCGTTAGATCTTAGCAATGTCAGCGCTATGGCAAGCTTCCAGTCTGTACGCAATGCCAGGAAATTTGTTGTGGAAAATGGCCAGTTGAGGGCACTTGTAAATAACCTTGATGTTTCACAAATTGGTGAACAACGATTTATTGTTGACGTTTCTGCGCAGTCATTGTTGAATTACAAAACGGATTCAGCAAAATCTATTATGGTAGAAGCTTTGGCAAATCAAAATGCCAGGGCATTGCTGAATGTAAAAGCATTAACAAGTGGAAAAGCTGAGGCTGCGGTTCCCGGTGGCGACCTTCAACCGATGGTAAATGGCCAGTTGTTGGCGATGGTGAATGGCCAGTTGAAGGCATTGGTAAACGGACAGCTCAAAGCATTGGTTAATAATGTAACTGTTGATGCAACGGATATATCTTTCCTAAATGGTCAGTTACTCGCACTTGTAAACGGTGTCTGGGAAGTAGTTCCAAACGCACAACTACTGGCTATAGTGAATGGGCAAGAGGTTACGGTTGATCTGTCAATAGCAAACGGACAATTAAAAGCCCTGGTGAATGGCGAGGAAATGTCGCTTGTAAATGGTCAGCTCCAGGCAATTGTAAATGGACAGCTGTTGGCCCTGGTGAATGGGCAGTTAAAAGCTTTGGTTAACGGGCAACTCACGCCATTGATTAACGGCCAATTAATGGCAATCGTAAACGGAGAGATCGGACCATTAACAAATGGTCAGCTCCTCGCAATAGTAAATGGGCAGCTGATGGTTTTAGAAAACGGCGAACTGGAAGTTGCCGAGGATCTTCAGCTTGCAAACGGCCAGCTAAAAGCGTTGGTGAACGGGCAGCTAAAGGCGCTGGTAAATGGCCAGCTGAAAGCATTGGTGAATGGCGAAGTAACAGATGTTCCAACTACAAGCTTTACGATAGTGAATGGACAATTGCAGGCGTTGGTTAACGGTCAGCAGGTAGCTTATGTGAATGGTCAGTTACTTGCACTGGTTAATGGCCAGTTGAAAGCTTTGGTAAATGGATCCGGAGTCTCAGTTCAAAGCGTAAAGCAATTTGCAAATGGTCAATTGAAAGCACTGGTGAATGGATCTTATATTCCCATCGCAAATGGTCAGTTACAAGCCCTGGTCAATGGTCAGCTGCTGGCTATGGTAAATGGACAGCTAATGGCACTCGTGAATGGTGAATTAACTTTTGCGATTTTCGCAAATGGACAACTGAAGGCACTGGTCAACGGACAATTCGAACCATTTACAAATGGACAATTGAAAGCTATCGTGAATGGACAGCTGGCTGAAGTTAATAGCTACACGATAGCAAACGGCCAATTAAAAGCAATCGTCAACGGTGAAGAGTGGGTATATCCGAACGGCCAGCTGAAGGCATTAGTTAATGGCCAGTTGCAGGCGCTTGTCAATAACTTTGACGTAGGTGGTGCAAATAACAATACAAAAACCATGGTAGTGGTTGATGAAGACGATATCAATCTCCAGGCCGGTGATGTTGGCGGCATGTTCTCAATGAATATGATTACAGGGCTGGAAGCAGGCTACCATAATTTGTTCCCGGGCGCTTTTGTGAATGAGAACTTTGAGGTAACCTATGGCGCCTCAGTGGTGCTGATCACAAAGAAACCATTGTCCGTAACCGCTGAAAACAAAACAAAAAATCCAGGGGAAGTTAATCCACCGTTAACAGTCACTTATAATGGGTTTGCATATAATGAGACCGAGTCTGACGTATGTCAACCGGTTGTATTCCCGCCAACAACCAAGGTTATTGACCAGGTGGAAAGACGTACAACTTATACCAACGTATTAGTTAATGCAACGTCCAATGTTTATCATGCAACGCCTGGTGAAGAGCTGACTTTAACCGCTACCTGGAACCAGGTTTATTTCTCCGATTTTATTCCTGGTTATGTTCAATATTGCCCTGGTTGTATAACTCAAAGCTATATCGGCATGGCGAATGATCAGTTCACTGGAAATATCTTTGATATTTGTTCTGACGTTTCAGGCACAGAACCACATGCAGGATTAATTAATCAAACATTTACGGCCCCAACAAGACCTGGTGTTTATTATATTACCCAACAATCATCTTACTGGTTCTCCTGCTATCAATTTGGTCATCTCTTCCACGACCAGGATGCAACGGATGCAATAGCAGTGGTTATTGTATTAACTCCCGGTGATGAATCTTCAGGTGCCGTTACGCCACGTACTACCGCTTCAATCGAGTCTCCGCCTGGTGATTATCCAATAGTTATCGGTGGTTGCTACTTCAATTCGAATTACCGGATAGTGTACAAGGATGGTACCCTGACGGTTAATGAAGCCGTCAATTTAAAGAGCGCCCCGAAAACTGTAGTAGCAGCAAAAGTAGTAACCGAAAAACCAGCAGAAGCTAAAGCAAGGATTGACATGATTTATCCTAATCCGGCTTCTTCTGTACTCAGGTTGCAGGTTAAAGGTGATTTGCAGAATGTCAGGGATATCCGGATTTATGATGGATTGGGTAAACCGAAAGCTGCACCTTTGAGGAAAATTAGTGAAGGCATCTATGAAATAAATGTATCAGGGCTATCAAATGGCATACATATAATCGAAGCAAGGACGGCGGCAGGAACCAAAACATTTAAATTTATAAAAATTTAAAAAACAGGAGAAACAGGTTTGCTCTCTGTTTCTCCTGTTTCAATACAGCAATTCCATTTGTTAAGTAAAGTGTGCTACCATGAATATCAGAATCTTTTTTTTGCTGGTGATTTTAGTATCCGGTTCTGCATCTTATGGACAAAAGGAACTGAACAAGGATACAACAACTGTTAATGCTTTAAACGCGGAAAGTAAAACGCTTGTCGGCAGCGATTCTGCCAAAGCCATTGGCCTGGCCTTGCAGGCGAAGGAAATTGCCCACGAATTACAATATCCCAAAGGGGAAGCAATGGCATTAAAGAATATCGGAATGGTGTACTACATGAAAGGGATGTATGCAGAAACCCTGCCTTTCTGGAGCGAGTCGTTGGAGATCTTTGAAAAAATTGGTGAGGATATTGGTATCTCAAATATGCTAAATAACATCGGGGCCATTTATCTTACCCAGGGTGCAGATGACAAGGCGCTCGAATACATGCTAAAATCTTTAAAGCTTGCTGAGAAAGCCGGTGATACTTTAAGGATTGCAACAGCACTCGGAAATGTCGGTGGGATCTATCACAATAAGGAAGACCCTGCTGCCATCAACTACCTTCTAAAAGCCATTCCATGGTTGGAGGGAAGCAGATTTAAGAAAGAATACATCGGCGTTGTGGGTAACATTGGAGAGATATATTTTGTCAACTACGATTATGATAAAGCTTTTGAGTATTTCAGGAAAGCGTTAAGAGCCGCAGAAAATACGCCCGATGCCGCATTTGCTTACAATGGTATAGGGAAAATATATATGAAACTAGGCAAATATGATCTGGCTCTTGAAAATCACAATAAAGCTTTATCCATTGCGGAAAAAGAAGACGACAAGCTGCAAATAATGCGCACTCTGGGAGGAATTGCAGATGTTTATGAGAAACAAAATAAGACTTCGCTTGCAATAGAATATTACAGCCAGGCAAGAGATCTTGCACAGCAGATGGATGACGTGAAAATTGAATTAAAGGATTTGTATAAAGATATGTCGGCTGCCTATCAGAAACAGAATGATTTTGCTAATGCTTATTTGTACAGGACCTTGTATAGCGATATCAAAGACACACTTTGGAATCTCGATACAAAAAAGAAATTAAACCAACTGCAGTTCGACTTCGAACTCGAGAAAAAAGAAGGTGAAATTGTTTTGCAGGATGCAAAAATAAAATCTGAGAAGGCGGCCCGTATGGGTGTACAGATTGGATTGGGCTTAATACTTATAATTGCATTTATCATTTACCGCAACTATTTACAAAAAGTAAAAGTCAATAAGGTCCTTGACAAACAAAAGGATCAGATCGAACAGCTGTTGCTGAATATTCTGCCTAAAGAAGTAGCTTCCGAGTTACAGACAAGCGGCAAATCATTACCGAGGCATTTTGAGGAAGTGACTGTTCTGTTCACAGATTTCAAAGGTTTCACTTCAATCGCTGATAAATTATCCCCTGAAGATGTGGTTGAAGAGCTGAATGAATGTTTTATGGCTTTTGACAACATCATGGAAAAATATGATCTTGAAAAAATCAAGACCATAGGTGACTCTTATATGTGTGCCGGAAATATGCCTTCGCCAGATCCGGATCATGCTTACAAAATGATCAAAGCTGCTATGGAAATACAGCATTTTGTAGAGCAGCACAATTCAACCAGGCAGGAAAAAGGACTTGAAGCATGGGAAATCAGGATCGGAGTACATACAGGACCTGTTGTTGCCGGTGTGGTTGGCAAAAAGAAATATGCCTATGATATCTGGGGTAGCACTGTTAACATCGCAAGCCGCATGGAAAGCAATGGTACACCGGGCAGGGTGAACATCTCAGCATATACTCATGAAATTATCAAGCATCGCTTTGAATGCAGCCATCGCGGAAAGATCTATGCAAAGAACCTCGGCGAACTGGATATGTATTATATAGAGTACGAGAGATCAGTGCCTGATGCACATATAGCGCGTGTTGATGACAAGGAGATGTATTTACATTTGCAATAAAACCTGGATTTTACTGCGGATCTAATTTGCGGTTTTTATTTACGGACCTGATTGTGTTTTTTATTTACACTCATTATCGAGCACAGCAATAATTTTTGTATAATATTCTCTTGCGCGTTCAGGTGTGCTGCCTACGCAAACAACTCCCAGTTTCCCGTATTGCGACAGCGCGCCTATCAGATGAAACATTACACCTTCCTGTATTGTACCATCAAAATGCAGATCGTTCATCATTGCGATATCAATCAGGTCATGTGGTGTAAGACCTATATATTTATCGCTCTTTAAATTATCTGAAGTGAAATAATACCTGGTAAGATTTCCTTTGGATATATAATATTTTCCGTCATCAGCATTATATGTTCCATTGGTTAAAAATTGAAGCATGAGAAAAGGATGCGTAGTCCCACCTTTTCTCAGGTTGATCTCGATAGCATAGTGCTTCCAACCATCGTTTTCTTTTACGGAAATAAAATCAACAGCAAATCTGCCGAGCACACCCCTTTCCCGCAAAACATCTGAGACCCGCTTTCCCATCTGCCCTATCTCCACGGCGTAATCCTCTGCGGCCGGGAATTGTGCACCAATATAAACCTGCCCGCTTTCGCCGCCTAATTCCTGGTCATGCGTAGAAAGTATTTCACTGATACCCGTCGGGGTTATCCTGCATTGCACGGATGGTGATTCCTTTCTTTCACCATCAATAAAGGCTTCAACTATTCCTCCCATCTGCCGCAATTTAATAATGAACAAATCATAAGAAATATCAACTGCCACCATTTTGAGTTTTTCGCGAATATTTCTGCTAACCCATTCTTTTATATCAGTTGCGTTTTCAATTCCGGAAAAAGAAAAAATGGCATTACCTTCTCCGGAAAACCCATCATTAACTTTAACTACGGCTTTACGAATCCGGGGATACTGTTTTTTTAACTGGCTTAAAGAAACAATTATATCTTCTTCAGAGCCCAGGTCTTCGAAACCAGGTGGAACTAATAAACCACATTCCCTGAAAATTTTTCGGCTGTTACTTTTGTTCCCTAAATCAGCAAGGTCAGGATCACACCCAAAAATGGGAATTTGTAACCTGGTGGCTAAGGTCCGTTCATAAGCAGTCACATTAAAACATGCCATATGAGTATCCCTGTCCCCCGAAATCAGATCATGAATGCGTTTTAATAATCTTGGCCTGTCAAGAATTTTGCGGGTCAACGATTTTGAAGACGAATCATGGCAACTTAACAAGGTCAGTCTGCGAAGGGCATGATAACCGGTCATACCCGGAAGCATATGCAGGTAATAATCTATAATGACGGGATCAATGGTCTGGCTTGTGACATAGATTACATTGGTCCTCGGCATGCGCAACAGCATCAGGAGGCAAAGCATCCTTTCCTCATAATGATTGATTCCGCTGACTTTGGAGAGTATTTCTTCATCCATAGTAAGCGACGGAATAACCACTACCGTTTTAGGCGCCAGCTTATCGGGGAATATATGCTCAAATTGCCGGCAAAGCTTCTCCTGCAATTTTCTGAAGATCATTATTTCAGCTTCTGATCCGACTTCCGGAAAGCCGGCAAAACCATTTTCTGAAACGGATTGATTCCTGGTTTCTACCATTGGGTTGTGCATTGAACATATTTTACTGATAGAATGAAGAAGGGTTGCGCCATTCCTGCCGGGTATTCGCGGCTCTGCTGTATTCCTGGAAATTCTTTCTGTAAGTTATAAAAATACCGTTGACAATAAAAAAGTTCAATCGCAGGAAGCTATTGGTTGGAAACCAGTTGATAGGTTATATAGTTATGGCGCCCTTTCATTTGAGAATAAGCAACTAAAGCGCTTGTTTCATTTATTGTTGTGATTACAGGAAAGCTCGCTGATAGCGTATCTGTTGTAATAAATTTCGCCGCCATGTTTTTCCCATCTGCTGCCCTGGTTTGAATCCCAATTTTTTTGATTGATTTATTGCCGATATCTACCATCTCATCCCAGACAATAGCTAACCGGCCGCTTTTGAAACTGGTTAACTGGGGATGGGAACCAAGCTCGCTCACCGGGTTTCGGGGTGAATAACTTATGCCATTGTCCTTTGAACTTGCATAATAAGAACCCTTATTTTTTCCACCCGTAAACCATGCAAATTGTAGTCCCTCTTTATTTTCCGTCATCGAGGGTCCTGTGTGGGGACAACCATTTATCACCCAGTTATCATCACTTATCCGTTTGGGTTCAGAAAATGTTTTTCCACCATCTACAGATACTGCATGAACCATATCCCTGATACTATCATTAATCACTCCCCTGTACAATGTATGAATACCACCTTTGCTGTCTACAAAAAGATCAGTGCGACAACACTGGCAACAGGATTCAGCAATTCTTCTTTCTCCGACAAAACCTTTTTTGCCTTTAGTAGTTGCAAAAAATAAAGCTGATCCTTCTTTACCATTAGTTTTCCTGTTATCCAACCAAATAACACCCACCTCACCATTTGGCAGCAGTGCGACATCATAATAGCGCTGATCGTTTGCCGATGTATCTGGCACCAATGATTTTATTTCAGCGTTCCAGGTATTGCCTCCATCAAAAGATTGGGTGTATGAGACCATACCTGCGAATTTATTTTTTGTGCTGGTACTTTTTGTGCCCCAAAGTGCAATCACTTCACCGGATTCTTTGAAAATAATTTTTGGTAAGTTTTCCCCGTGGGGCTCAATGTCTTCACTGCCTGGAATTACAATCGGACTTCCGAAAGTTTTGCCATCGGGAGATACTGCATAACAAAAAACAGCGGATGAATCATTGATCATCCTTACCCAGGAAAGCACGGTATTACCTTTATTATCCTTAGTCAGGTAAGGGCATTGGCCGGGCAACGTATCCGCCAACATTTCATTCGATGCAAATGGTTTTACAGATTTTTTATCGCCGCCACACGCAGATAAAATAAGAGCAATAAAAATTGTTGCGATACAAAAAGTAGTTATAAAAAGTCGATTCATTTTTTATTGGTTTTAAGCAGGCTACCGAATTCATAAGATAATCCAAAGTTGAAGTTTCGGGGATCGGCCAATTGATAACTATATCCAAAAGAACTTTTGGTAGTTATATAGGAATAATAATTATCAGTTGCATTAAGAACATTTATCCATAGTTCCAGTCCTTTAAACTGATAGCCTGCCCTTAGGTTTAAAACATTATATCCTTTGTATTTAGCTGTATTCTGAGGGTCCACATAGTAACTACCAATATGCTGTAATTCTGCACCTATTCTCAGACCTTTTACGAAACCTGGTTTATACCATATTTCTGAATTGTACATCCAGTTTGGAGCATTGTTCATTTGATTGCCGTTGTATTTAGTTCCTTTTTCGACGAACTCCACAAAACGATGTTCGCTATAGGCACCGCTAACCCGGAAAGAAATTTCTTTTGATGGTGTTGCCATCAATCCAAACTCTATCCCTTTGTGCGAGGTTTCACCAGCATTTTGATTTGCGAACGAACCATTGTCTAACTTGACGGAAACGATTTCATTTGTTCCTTTAAGGTTGTAAATACTCAGGTCGACACTCAACTTATTTTTGATCAGTTCCGCCCACCCACCGGCTTCGTAATTATAGAAAACGGATGGTTCAATATTGGGAACTTTTACACCTGTATATAGTTCAGAAACCTGGGGTGGAACAAAACCCTCGCTATAATTTACATAGACCCCGGTCCGTTCTGAAAAATTATATGTAAATCCAACTTTAGGACTGAGACGTTCGAAATTATTTACCATATCCGGAGATCCGCTAAAGGAAGATGGCGTCAGATGATTGTCAAAATCATAATGAAACAGATCGTATCTTAAGGAAGCAACAACCCTCAATTTTTCGGTGGGACTGAATTCAAAGTTTGCGAAAGCTGCATAGTTATTCAGCTTTGTAGAATAATCGGTGAGTGAGCTGTCAGTGTTTTGATAGCTTACATACTTTTTAGTTGTAGTATCCTTTTTTATTTTGATGTAATTTGCATCGAATGTTGATGGACTAAGATCAACATTTACACCTCCAATAAACGTAGCATTCTTCCATTTAATCTGTTGCTTATGCTGAGCAATAAAAGAATAGCTTTTGAAGCTGCTTTCATTGATTTCTCCATGCGCAACATCTTTTTGTCCTACAAAAATATTTCCCTGCTTCCTGTAATCATCTTTCACCCGGTAAGCCGGATTTTGACCAATTGCATTATCACGGTATAACGCTGTTAAGGTCGTTCTGCTTCGGTCGTTCCATTTATGGGTTAATGTAGAGTGATATCTGAATGCATCTACTTTTCTATAGGTAAAGGTTTGAAGGTTTTTAAAGCTCCTGGATGCGAACATGGCACTATCTATTCCCCCTGATATATCGCTGTAATATTTTAGCCAGGTTATACCATTTGAGAGACTTGTCTTTTCGGAAAAATGATAATCCACTCTTGCAGTAAATGTGCTTTTGTGAAAATCACTGTATTCCAGATAACCATTGCTTTTATCGGCATGATATCCGCTAACAACAAAACCCCATTTCCCTTTACTCATACTGGTAAACAAATCTGCCCGTTTATAACCAATATTATTCCCTTGTAAAGACAACTTTAAAACAGGAACCACTGTTGGCGCAGCTGTAATTAAATTGACAACGCCGCCGATAGCCTCGCTTCCGTATAATGAAGAAGATGGCCCCTTGATCACTTCGATACTTTTCACAGAAGCCATGTTTATTTCGAGTAAAGCATTGTGATTGTATAAGCCTGTGGTTCTGATGGGGATTCCATCTTCGAGATATAAGAACAGGCTTTTTGTAGTCATAGGCTGACGAATACTCATCTGGTGCTGCTCATTCCCAAGATTAACCATATTTACTCCACTTACTTTGTTCAGTACCTGGTCCAGGGTTGTCGGCTTATTATCCTGGATAGTTTTGCTACTCAAAGTAGCGATCGCGACGGGTGCTAATGAGCGCTTAACACCTTCGCCCCGGTTGGCAGAAACAACAACCTGTTGAAGCATGGACTGTGAAGAGACTAATGAAACTATATTTTTATGAGGCGAAACGGGAATGTTCTGAGTTGCGTAACCAATGGAAGTAACAGAAACAGATTCGCAATGAGTGCATTTTAATTCAAAATCACCATTGAAACCTGACACTGAAATATCCTGACATCCCTGGTGTGAGCAATGGATGGTGGCACCGGGTACAGGCTCTTTTGTTCCTGCATCCAGGATTTTGCCTCGCACTCCACCCTGGGCAAGGCCGGGCTTGCCAGGGACGGACTGGGCAAGACCGGACTGCGCAAGCCCCTGTTGCGCAAATATTAAAAGGATTGCCATGAAGGCAATGCCATTGAACTTTGACATACTCTTGGTTGAGTTGGTGTGAAATGATAACAAGGATCCAAATTAATTCAGTGCATAACCTTACAATACGTGCAAAGTGACGAACTGGTTTATTTGAAGCATAGATTGATCATACCAGGCAGGGAGGACGAAAAATTCCCATTACCAGAACTGAGGGGAGTACGGCTACGGGATATTGAGGATATCCGGCCGAGAAATCGACATTTTGAGAAGGAAGTATTGCGAAATAAGACTTAAAGCAGATAACCTGGTACTTATTTTCCAGTTTTTGTTCCGGTGTTTGTTCTTCTTGTTTTTGTTTTTCCAGGATTTTCTTCGCCAGCTGGCATTTACCATTACATTTTAGTATGGGTTTCGCCTTATTTTCGCAGTTTTTTGAATAAGATGAGGTGTTCAGATAATAATCAACCACGAAACCTCCCATGTGAAAGGTTTGAATCGCGAAGGCAATTAAAAGGATTATGGATAACACAAATCTCAACATACAGAAATCAGATCAAAGCTACACCAGCCAGGTCGATAAAAAACGAAATTTCCTGGTTAATATTCTGTAGTCAAAAGTTTATTGTTTTTACACCGCTACTCCTTCAACCACCGACAGATCATGTTGAAAGGGGACAATCCGATTCAATTTCAGACCAGCTTTCAAAAAAATATTTTCGAACTGGCTGCGGGTACGTTCTTTTCCACCAATAAGGAGCATAGTAAGATCAAGCAATTTAAACGGACTTGGCTCATTACCTTCCTGGATAATCGCTTCAACCACCAATACCTTCCCACCAGCATTCATCGATTTTCTGCAATTCGTTAAAATAGTAATAGCATCGTCATCACGCCAGTCATGCAGGATATGTCGCATGATATAAGCGTCACCTCCTTTAACTACCGAATCGAAAAAATTACCCGAAACCAATTGGCATCGATCGCTCACACCGCTTGCAGACATATTGTTTCGGGCACGATCTATTACTTCAGGCAAGTCAAACAAAATCCCTTTTACAGCAGCGTTTTTATTAAGAATTGCTGAAATCACTTCGCCATTACCACCACCGATGTCAACGACGGTATTGAAGGCTGAAAAATCATAGGTGTCGACCATGGGTTGCGTTTCTCCCCCATGGATATCTGTCATCATACGATCAAATAGTTTTCCTGTTTCAGGATTATTAGTCAGATATTGAAACACAGGCACACCGAGCGCTTTCGTGAATCCACCTTCTCCCGTTTTCACTGAAAATAATAATTCATCGTAGCCTTTATATAACATATCGCCTAAAACCAGGGCCATTGCCTTGATAGATTCAGGCCCATCTTCTTTAAGAGATTCCGCAAGTGGGGTCAGCGAATATTTCCCGCTTTCATCGATACTAAAAATCCCGGTACTTGCCAATGCACGCAACAAACGGGAAACCGATTCTTCGTTTGCACCAGATTGTTTTGCTAATTCTGCACCGGTCATTGGACCTTTTGAAGCTATAATGTCGGCTATATTAAGTTTCGCGGCTACATGTATTGCTTTGGTCATGACAAATCCAAACAGCATTTGATTCAAGACCAGCCTGGGAGGAAGATTATTTTCCATGTTTAAGGGGTTGTTTAGGGGATGAAGCAGGGGGTTAAAATATCTTAATAAATATAACAATTTGTAATTGATTACAACCTCGTTTCCAGCCTGGTCTTTTTCCAGGACCCCAAAAAAAACCAGAAAAAAATTTGCGTAGTCATATAACTACATATATATTTGTAGTCAAATAGCTACATAATGAATTTAAGACGTGATGTGTTTCAAGCCATAGCAGATCCGACAAGAAGGGCTATTCTTCTGTTGGTTGCTTCACAATCCATGACAGCGGGTGCAATAGCTTCAAATTTTGACACCGCCAGGCCCACTGTTTCAAAACACCTTCAAATACTCACCGAGTGTGAATTGCTAAAACAAGAGCAAAACGGGAGAGAGATTTACTATCATATAAATGCAAAACAAATGAAAGAAGTAGCTGACTTCATTGAGCCATTCCGCAAAATGTGGGATGACAGGTTTAATAAACTGGAAACAATTATGAAACAATACAAAACAAAAAAATAATTGCCATGGAAAGAAAAACAAAAATAAATGCTGAAGACGGCAAGCAGGAATTGGTGATTACGAGAGAATTTGATTTGCCGCTGGAATTACTGTTCAAAGCATATGAGGAACCGGAATTTGTTGAGCAGTGGATGGGAACAAAAGTATTAAAACTCGAAAATAAAAAGCATGGCAGCTGGCAATTTGAAACATCAGATTCTAAGGGAAACGTGGTGTTAAGGACTAATGGCGTAATCCATGAGTTTGTGCCGGATCATAAAATCATCCGCACTTTTGAAATGGAGAATACACCTTTCGATGTTCAGCTGGAGTTCCTTCAATTTGAAAAACTTACTGAAGAAACCAGCAAACTCACCATGCATATAGTTTATAAATCAGTTGAGCTCAGAGACCAGATGCTGCAGTTGCCCTTTGCCCAGGGTATTAATATGGCACATAACCGTTTGCAGGATGTAGTTAGTAAATTAAAATAAAACGCCATGAAAAAAAGAAATAAAATCATCTATTGGATTGCTACTATCTGGCTTGCCTTGGGAATGATTTCAACCGGCATCGTACAGTTATTAAAAATGAAAGAGGAAACAGGTTTTATTATCAAGATGGGCTATCCGGAGTATCTGCTACCATTTCTGGGTGTTTGTAAAATCCTGGGGGTTGTGGCAGTTCTTATTCCCAGGTTTCCTTTACTAAAGGAATGGGCTTATGCCGGGTTCTTCTTTATGATGTCGGGAGCACTGTATTCGCATATTGCAATGGGCGATCCTATAAACGAGATATTCCCACCATTGCTATTGTTAATTTTGACTGTAGTATCCTGGTATTTCAGGCCTGCGGACAGAAAAATAATTGTAGCCAGTCTTTCAGTTAATTAATAATTTAATAGTTCAGCTTATTAATAATTTCAATAGAATATTGATAATTAATAGAATGATGACAAACTAATAGAATCATCGCAAACAAAATAGCAGGCATGACAATTGACGATTAATATACTAATGATAAAAAAATGAATCCTAAAGTTGATTTCTATTTTAATAAAGCAAAAAAGTGGCAGGAAGAACTCGTCAAATTAAGAACTATTGTTCTTGACTGTGGGCTCAATGAAGAATTGAAATGGGGAGTTCCATGTTATACGTTTGGGAAAAGTAATATTGTTTTGATACATGTATTCAAAGAATATTGTGCACTCTTGTTTTTCAAAGGAGCCTTATTAAATGATCCCGATGGTATCCTGATCCAGCAAACGAAGAATGTGCAGGCAGCGCGACAGATACGATTCACCAATGTTCGCGAGATATCCAGGATGAAAACCAACATCAAAGCTTATATCTATGAAGCCATTGAAGTAGAAAAGGCCGGTTTGAAAGTAACATTAAAAAAGACTGCAGAATTCACCATGCCCGAGGAATTCAAAAAGAAGCTCAAAGAGATGCCTGGTCTGAAAGCAGCTTTTGAAGCACTAACCCCAGGCAGGCAAAGAGCATACAAGCTCCATTTTTCTACACCTAAACAATCCAAAACACGGGAAGCAAGAGTGGAAAAATATACGCAGCAAATCCTGAGTGGAAAAGGATTAAATGATTAAAGATTTATGATTCAGTTTTCGAATAATTAAATGTTTGAAATAATTATAAAAATGCTTTCATGAAAAACGTTAAAAGCCGTAAACAGAAGTTATCACAAGAACAAGGTGAAGAACTACTTAAAGTATTGAAGGCCCGTTTTGACAAACATATGAGCCGCCATAAAAGTCTTAAATGGGCTGAAGTAGAAGCTAAGCTGGAAGCCAATCCTGAAAAACTATGGTCTCTTGATGAAATGGAAATTTCCGGTGGTGAGCCTGATGTAGTTGGTTATGATAAAAAATCGGGCGAGTACATATTTTATGATTGTTCAGCTGAAAGTCCAAACGGCCGCAGAAGTATTTGTTATGATGGTGAGGCACTGGAGTCAAGAAAGGAAAATAAACCGAAAGATAGCGCTTCGAATATGGCTGCCGACATGGGCATTGAAATTTTAACGGAGCAGGAGTACCGGGAGTTGCAGCAACTTGGAAATTTCGACCTGAAAACATCGAGTTGGGTACAGACTCCAGCTGAAATCAGGAAGCTTGGTGGCGCACTGTTTTGTGATCGCCGCTACGACCAGGTGTTCCTGTATCACAATGGTGCGGAATCATATTATGCCGCCAGGGCGTTCCGTGGTTCGCTAAGGGTCTAAGTTTTAACGCCTGCCCGCATCCCACGCCTTTAACTAATAGGTAATTGCATTATTAACTCAGCTCCTTCCTTGTTTCGTCACCACGTTTATCTCACCACCCTGAGCTTTTACGATATCGTAGGCTAATAGTAACTACCTGGAGAAGGGACGAGAACGAAAACCCAGTTTCATTTTGGCGGGTTTTGACTTATGCTCATAATTAGCTCTTGGTGCCTATACCTTAGAAAAATGACCATAATCAGGTTTTTCACTTCAATAATTAAGCATTGCCCGTTACTTAATATTTATTTGTAAATTATATTGCCGTTCCCCCTAACCACTTTCCTTCATTTTTGTTTAAAGCCGGATTTCCCACTTCAATTTAGTAAAAAAAGGAGCCGTCGCTGTTTGGCTGGTTATTCCGGATGATGTGGCCGGTTGGACAAATGGCTTTTCGGCACAGCACAGTCGATGGCTATTTCTTCCTGCAAAAAACTCACAAATAATTAAAAATGATGAATACATTCTTATCAGTCATTACAATCACCCTGCTTTTCTTTCTGTGTAATACGACAGAAGTATCTGCTCAACAAAAAAAGACAGACCCGGATATAAAAGCAATAAGTAAGGATAAAACACCAGCTGTTTACGATACTGCGGGGGTGCTGGCTGTAATGGCCAGAAGGTCCCGGGCTATGCAGGAACGCAATGCTGAAATTCACCGTTTGAATTATGCACCGAATGCACAATGGTTGAATGCTTTCGGCGTGCGCATCACGGGTCCGGATTCCATTATAACATTCCTTCAGGGCTTATACGATGATCCCGGCTATAAAGAATCGGTTAAGATCCGGGAAGACAAACCTGAAATTACCTTTATTCGCCCCGATGTAGCAGTGGCGCACCAATACGAGGAACTGGAAGCACAACGAATAAGAGGTATCTTACTGAATACACGAAAAATTCATATTACTCTTGTCATCTCAAAAGAAAATGGAAAATGGCTTATCGGGAACCAGGTAATTATGGATGAAAGGGAAGTTCAGAAACGGGCGCAGATAACAAAGGATTCCACTGCTATTATACAACTGTTGGAAAATGATTATGCAACAATGGGTAACTGGGACATTGAAACACATGTAGCTAACTGCACAATTGATTACCTACTGGTAGAAAACGGTGAAATATGGAACATGGAAATGGAAAGAGCGCATTACAGTAAGAATAACCACCGGAAAATTGATCGCAAAGATTATTTCAATTTCAAACATGTAAGCATAACAGGGGACCTGGCCTATGCCGTTTACGGTTTAAAATCCGTTATCATTGAAGAAGGCCAGACAACAAACAAGGTTTGGAATGAAAGTGTTGTATTCCGTAGAGAGCAAGGCAAATGGAAAATTGCTCTTATCCATTCAACACCTGTTCTACCTGTTAAATGATCGAACGCAACCGCAGCATTCGCTACCATTTCAAATACACCCTTGTTCCTTCAGGACTATTTTCAAAACTCAGATAATAAGTACCTGATGCCGCATCCCATGATGTTTTCACATCAGTCAGCTTCTCCCCTTTTGAATCTGTCAGCACCGTTTCTGTAGGAGCTTTCGGCAAAAGGATACGCATACTGTTTGTTGTATTGACCGGACTTTTTGAAAGAAACGAATATTCATTCGATTTTACCGACTCTTCATACACTCTTGAAGCAGCAGCCAAAACCTGTGGCTGTTTTTTATTCCTGACTCTTCCAAGGTTATAGAGTAGCGCCTGCTCTCCCGGGGCAATCGTTTTCTTTGTCAACACCGGTAATTGCGGATCGAAAAGATCGATCACCGGCTCATTCACAGTATACGGTTCCTTGCTAATACTTTCATCCATTACGGAAACGATGTCATAAGGTCCTCTCTTTAGAAAAAAAGAATTTTTGAAGATGAGTTTGCCTGCTTTTGCATCTTTTTCGTAGGCTTGTTTTATGAGTTCAACAAAACGTCCACCTCCTTTGGATTCCATTACAAATTCTTTTGGGTGCTGACGAATAATATATACAGCACCTTTTACAACTGCTACCCGCTGATCCCCGGAAGCTGGCGGTTTTATTTTGAGAAGCTCGAACAAATGCGCTGAGGGAGCTTTATAATTATTTCCTTTTGTATTCCACCATTCCATCACGGTTTGATAAGGATCGTCATCACGTCCGCAATAAACCAGCACACCTCCTTTTTTTACCCAGTCAACAAGATACTGATGAGAATCAGAAGACAAGGGTTTCATATTCGAATAACTCATCACCAACACTTTGATGTCTTTCAGGGTTGCAGGATAAGAAAGATTTTCGATATGCACCGTTTCAACAGGTACTCCTAATTTCAGCAGTGGAAACGTTTGACCATAGAAGTTAGAGAACTGTGGATCCTCGAAACCGTTGTGTGTAGGAAAGCGCTGAAACATCAGGGAATTTGCCATTAGCACTCCTATCCCCGCAGATCCTGTGACACGCTCATTTGTAACAGGCATCTCGTTCAAAACGTTTACCATTACCTGCATCTGGGTGGAATAGTATCTCGGGATCAACACTCTTTCTTCGCTGTTCGCCAGTTTATATGGCCTTGTATAGATACGCTCCGGCCATGGCATCACTTCATAATCAGCAACCATGGGATAAAGAAGTTTTGCCGTGAACGTGGCCTGGTAGTTCTTTTTATAATCGGCCCAATCCCTGGGCCAGTCTTCGATCGGATCGGTTAAGAAAAATAATTTTCTTTTTGTGGGCGTGGTCATTGAAACCATTGAACCGTATTCGAGAAAAGCATTTTCAAAAACACGTTCTTTTTCCAGCCCATCAAAATAGGTAGGTTCGCGGGAAGTGCCTGTCCATACCTGTGCTATATAACCATCAATACTTGGCAAAGAAGCGAGGCTCGCTTCAGGACTTACAATTTTCCATGCTGAATAATTCACAAGCGAGTGTGTAGGAATATAAACTTTCACATCAAGGCCCTTGCTTTTGCCATATTCCTTTGCATAAATAGATACATCTTTTATGGTGTTATAATACATCTGGTATTTCAACTTGTTACTCAGATAGGTATTCTCCGGCGATTCGTGTTGTGCCCTCCATGGAAAACCATAGTATTTCTGCCATTCCTCTTTGAAGAGTACACTATAGCCTCCCCTTGCCCACATTTCAGGTTCCTCCAAATGAATATGAGTAATGCCTGCATCAATTACTTTTTTGATAACAGCCGTTTTCATGTATTCGACATATGAGGGTATCGGCACAACATAAGGGTTTTGATTGCCGTGCATGATCTCTTTGCCATTCTGTTCCATCTGCGCTACATCAAGGTGGTTTTTTCCATCCCATTTTCCCAGGTAATAATCTTTGTAATCACCCCAGGAAATCCCCGTCATGAAATGAGTTTGATAATTCCGGTCTCTCCATGATTTTACCCGCTCTTCAAATGTCATATTCGCGCGATCGTTTGCGCCGTAAACAATTGCTATATCTGACCGGACATCAATTTCAGGACGCCAGGGACTACTCGTCTGAAAGGCGGTTTTTTCTTTAAGCTTTGTACGGGCCGTATCAGCTTTCTGCGCAATCGCAACGGCAGAAACTAACAATAAAAAGGGAACGAATGCTTTTCTTATCATCTTGGAATTTTGAGATAATTGTTCTGCAAAAAAATATACAATTTTATAATTCCGCTACAAATTGGGATTTATTCAAACCAATTACTGCGAACAATTATTTTGGCAAATCTACTCTCATAGCTGCATTATAATTGTGACGACGGATATTTTCTGTTGCATAATTAATTCTCGCAGCTGCACGGATAAAGACGGTGCTTCCAGCCGGAATGCTACCATTTGAAGTGATAGTGATAGTCTGCCCTAACAATGCGTCAAATGCATTTCCGGTATAACCTATTTCTGTGGAGTACCTATTGTCCCATTCGCGATAGCCAACAAAAGGTACCTGGCTTACAAATAAGCGCAAATCTGTTACATTCTGCATATTATCACTGTAACCACCCATAGGTTCGATCTTCGATTTGAATTCGGCGGGACTGACAGCTCTTGTAACCCTTACCCTGGCGATGATCTTGCCGCCAGCGATTACCGGGTCACCAACCCATTCAACTTTCAGAAAAGGCTGAACTTTAAACTCAATCTCAGTAATACCTTTAATATCTGTATTGATTGATTCATTTGCAATAGTATCTCCGTTAGCCTTTCTTCTTACCATAGGAATAAATGCACCGTCCACTCTTACATTGTAGTTTCCTGCAAAAACTTTGGTATTTTGAAAATTACCTTCCTTCATACAGAAGAAATCAAAATTATCCGGAACAGGTGTCTCTTTCCAACTCAGCTCACGCAGCCTTATACGGGTACCTTCAGCACCCTGATCTGTTAAGACCGGCTCCCCCGTAGCAGCATCAACTACCCTTCCTTTGAGAGTCTCTGCAGGCAGCTCGTAATTATCCTTCTCACAGGAAGAGAACCCGGTAACAGCAATTAATATTAATATGCCGTTGAATATCTTTTTCATCAGTATATTTTTTGATTTGCTCCGTTTCATTTCTTACTTTTTTCAATTTGATAATGTAGTTTCTTTCTTTAGAAGTTAACGACCTGGCTGCTGATCAATAACAGGGCTCTTGGCAACTTCAGCGGCTGGTATTGCCAGGTAATATTCCTGTTCAATGATGCGGAAACGTTTTCTGCTTTCCTCCAACCCGGCATCGAAGAAATACTTACCTGTTGTGGTAGAATAGAAAGGATACAGACCTTTGTAGAATGCACCATCTGATTGGGTGAATCCATTTAACATATCTGAGTGTTGGGTTCTCCAGCGCCTGATATCCCAAAGGACCTTATTTTCGAAAGCAAGCTCCTTTCTGCGTTCCTTGCGGATAATAGTGAGACCGTTGGATCCAACCACTTCACCTGCACCAATTAAAGGACTGGCACCTGCTCTTTCACGGATGTCCCTGATCGACTCGAACGCAGTCTGCTGCAGATTTTCGCCGGAGATGGTCTGGCCGGCAGACAATAATTCATTGGCAGCTTCTGCGGCGTTCAGCAGTATTTCGGCATAACGCAACAACACAAAATGCTGTTCGGAGCGTGCTTCCAATACCAATGCCTGGGACATATTTGGATTGAGCCATTTACGAACCACAAATCCTGTCATAGCAGCTGTATTATCCGCCGTGAAAGGACCACTCTTGCCACTCGCATTCATATTACCTCCGCCGGGAATCGGCACAACTTCGTGTGTTGTACCACTCTGCGAAAGGAATAATTTTTTTCCACTGGTAAATGCACCTTTCGCTGTATATGCATCCACCTGGTTATAGTTAACAGGACCTGAAACTGTGTAATTAGGTAAGCCACCATTAACCACTCTCAGGGGAGTTATACCGCCAGCAGCATCGCCTGTATAAATTCCTCTCCGGATCTCAATCACCTCTCCCTTGAATACATCGCCGGGAAGGATAACATATGCACGAAGACGGGGCTCAGCATTGGCAAAAAGGTCAGTGATCTTATCAAACATCAGGTACTTGCCGGAATTATCAAGCACTTTGATGGTACCATCAGGATTTTTATTGAACCCATCAAACAACTCCACAAAATCCAGCGTTGGACAGTTACCAGCTGAATAACCATTCCCTCCCATCAGCTGACGTGGGATATTGTAAGCATCATATCCATGTGCCAGGTCAGGGAATTTGTATTCTTTTATATAAATATTCTCAACACTTGAGGGATCTGAAAACATATCTACCATGTTCTGGTATTGACCTTCTTTATCAACAGGGGACCATTTCTTTTTATACAGTGAGTATTTATTACTCTTGATCACCTCACGTGCAGCAGTATACGCTTCTTTGAAATATTTTGCAGAAGCTGCAGCGGCGGTACCAGGGTCGAATCCAATAACGCGAACTTTTGATTTGTCGCCAAAGCCTGTAATCTTATTGTATTTAGCTACAGAACCTGCAAACAACATTGCTTCAGATTTAAATCCATAAGCAACAAATTTGTTGGCATAACCTCTTTTAGGGCTTGTAGCGTTAAGCATTACGATGGCTGAGTCATAATCTGCTAACACCTGGTTCCAGGTTTCCTCTTCTGTTGAACGTGCCACCTCAAGTTGAGCAGCAGGCATTTCCGGATAGTTAAGTACAGACTTAACCAATGGGATTCCACCATAGCGCTTTGCAAGCGAGTAGAACACCATTGCTCTCGTAAAATAACCTTCGCCGATGAAGTGCTTATATTCATCTGCCGTAAAATTGGCTTTGTATTCAGGCAAAATTTCGATCAGTCTATTTGCATCCCGAAGCAGGTTGTAGGCACGGACCCAATAAGCACCATTACGGAAAAATCCTTCCGATGTCATCGCTTCACCAGCATCACGACCGATGGAAGCACCTTCGTTAGCTCCGGGAGATACTAACCAGTCATCAAAAAATTGTCGCCCGGGTGAATATTTGAAGTCTTCAAATGGCATCTGGCTGTAAAGCCGCGACATGTACACAGTGAGACCCGCTGCGCTTGAAAAAAGATCTTTGTCCTGCACCACGTTCATGGGGGGTACGTCAAGATATTTTTTGCAGGATATAAAGATGCTGCTAAGGGAGATTATAATAAATATAGAATGTTTGAATTTCATGACAATCAGAGTTTAATATTTAATCCCACAGATACAGTTTTATTCAATGGATACAGGTATCCAAAGTTGTCAAGCGGATGCTCAGGGTCCACAAACTTCACCTTGGTAAAGGTTACCAGGTTATATGCGTTCACAAAAACGCGGAAGTTTTTCATTTTAATCTTCTTCAGTATATCAGTTGAAATTGTGTAACCAAGCTCAATAGATTTCAAACGCAGATATGCGCCGTCCTCCACATTGAACGAAGAGTTTTCGTCCGGTGTTATGCCTGTGTTGGCAAAACGGCCAGGTACCCATTGAGTTGAAGGACTATACGGATCTGCTTTGGGATCTGCAGGATGCCATCTGTCCATAAACTGCTCCATCGCTCCCGACTCCCCGTTACCCCACAGCGGTATGCGAAGTTGTTCACCATAAATAAGTGAACCCATCGCCGAACCCTGGAATAAAAAGTTTATGTCAAAACCTTTGTAAGCAGCATCAAACATAAAGCTGAAGTTCATCCAGGGGAATTGGTTGTAATGAATCGGATGGACATCATTTCCATTGATCTCACCGTCACCGTTCCAGTCTTCATATTTATAGTCGCCGATAAGAGTTCCCCTACCGATATAGAATGGATTGTTATAAATGTCTTCCCATGAAGTAAACTGTCCTGCACCTTCAAGACCATTGTGAACACCCTGTAAACGATCGTTCTGATTGTTCTTCCAGTTACTCCATGAGCTACCGATTGCCCCACGCTCTACATACAAACGTTTAACACGTGCCAAAGAAAATATTGCTTTGGCATTGTAACTGAGATTACCCAGGCGGTTTCTGTGCGTGACCTCCATATCGAATCCATAGGTGCGGTCGCTGTTGATATTCTCAAATGGTAAAGCAGCCCCTACTACTGTAGGAATACCCCCGGCTCTCTGAGTCAGAAGGCCTTCACGGTGGCGGCTGAAATAGTCCGCACTTAACCCCAGAAGCCCATTCCATAGTTCAATGTCAAGGCCTAAATCAAATGTTTTAGCGGTAAACCAGGTGATGTTCGGATTAGGAAAACCTTTGTGATCGGCGCTTGCATTAAAGCTGCCATCAAAAAGGTAACCGCCGGTAAAATTTCGCCTGTCTGTACTGGTTGGGTAGTTATAACCAGAAATAAACTGATAGCTTGAGGCCTGGTCATCACCGGTTTTGCCGTAAGAGCCACGGAATTTCAAATTGGTGATGAATGAAAACGCGTCAATATTTCTGAAGAAACTTTCTTCTGAAACTCTCCAACCTATAGATGCCGCCGGGAAGAAGCCCCACTGTGATCCGGGAGCAAACCTTGATGAACCATCGTAACGGAACAGGAATTCAGCCAGATACTTATTGTTGAAGTTATAGTTCAGTTTTCCAACCAATGCCATGTTGGTGGATTCATAGAGTGCACTGGAATCCGAATTCATGGTAGCCAGTTGTCCTTCAGCTATACCTGCAAAAATATAAGGTAGCTGCAGCACCATGTCTCTTTGTGCGAAGAAGTTATCGCCATTTCTTTTTTGCGCTTCCCCTAGCACAAGGGCATTGATAGAATGTTTTTTTATTCTTGTATCATAATTCAGAGAAACCTGCCCCAGCGTTTGTTGTTTGAAGTATGATTCCCTGCGAATTCTGTTGGGGGACTGACGGGTAAACTTAGGATAGCTTTGTGAAGCTTCGTCATATCTGTATTGGATATACTCTCTCTGGTACAAATCTGCGTTTGATACAAAATAGTCGTAGCTGAACAGTCCTTTTATAGACAATCCTGTAACTCCGGGTATATCGTATTTCAGGCTGGCAGATGATTGAAAGAATTTCTTATTGTATTTCTTCCAACCGGTTAAATCTGCATCCATAAATGATACAGGGTTATCGCCTTCAATTAATCCATGGTAAGGCTTGGTGGGATCATTGTTTGCATAAGCCGGAATCTGGGGACCTTGTCTCCAGAAGCTTCGAACGATCCACCATGAATCCTGGAATGGACGATCCTGCTGATCAGTAACACCACTCAGGTTAAGATCGAGGGTGAGACGATCCGCAAGTTTCGTAGTGATATTTGAACGAACGTTATACTTCTCATAGTTCAGATCGTTTGATTTAAAGAAGCTCTCCTGGTATTCGTAACCAAGGCCAATATAATAATTGGTTTTGTCATTGCCTCCTGATGCATTGAGATTGTGCATTGTTTGCGGAGCATGATCAGAGAATACCAAAGGGTACCAATCTGTACTCTGTTTTTTTCCTGATCTGTAATCTTCAAATTGCTGATCATTAAATATAGGAGATCCGCCGTTCACATTGTGCATGGCCTGCTCATTACGGAGGGTCATATATTCTTCCGCATTAACGGTTGCCGGTAAGCCAGATGGGATCTGCCATCCATAAGTACCGGAATAATTCAATTCGAGTTTGTTACCTGCGCCTCTTTTTGTAGTCACCAACACAACACCATTCGCAGCACGTACCCCATAAATTGCAGCAGAAGCGTCTTTCAATACAGAAATATTTTCAATGTCATTTGGATCGAGACGTTGAAAATCATCAGCGGTACGGGGGATACCATCGATCACTACGAGCGGTGTTCCCATGGCGCGAATGTCGAAGTTATTATTGAAGGAGCCAGGTTCAGATGTTCTTTGAGTAACGCGAACGCCTGGAATTTTTCCGGTGATCATGTTTTGTACGTTCTCGTTCTTAGTAGTGATAATGTCTTCGCCTTTGATTGAAGATACCGCACCTGTAAGATTAGCTTTCCTTTGAGTGCCATATCCCACTACTACTACTTCACCCAGATCTTTTGATTGGGATACCATCTTCACGATATATTGAGTTTTGCTATCAAGCTTCGTTTCCAGCGTTGCATAGCCAACTGTTGAGATCACCAGGGTGCCGTTGCCCATTCCTTCAGGGATACTTAAAACGAACTCGCCCTGTTCATTGGTGGTAGTTCCAACCGAAGTTCCTTTAAGACTCACACTTGCATTGCTTAACGGAGAACCATCGGTACCGACAACTTTCCCGTTAATTACTGTATCAGCCCTGACAGCAGCAACAACGCCTGGTGCATTATTTATTTGCTGATTACTGCCTGTGGGTAAAGTGTTTGATGTTTTTACCTGCTTCAGAATGATCTTATCATCCAGAATTTCATAAGTGGCGCCAAGAGGAGAAAGTAATTCTTTCAAAACATCTGGTAAAATCTTCTGCTTTACATCGAGTGTTACTTTCCGGTTCACATTGACTTCATCATTTGAAAATACAAACACATAATTGCTTTGATTTTCGATCTTCTCAAGTACTGAACCAAGTTTTTCATTTCGTACCCGCAGCGTTATTTTCATATCGATCTGATGATTCTCAACAAAAACTTTGGGAGGGGAAGAATATGCCAGTTGGGCCTGTGCTGACCAGGTAGTTAGCAGCGGCAGGAAAAAAATTGCTGTACATCTGGCGATGCCGCACAGCAAAGCAGCAGGTATTCTTTTCATAAAAGAAATTGATTTAAGCATTTAATTAAATAGCTTCTTATAAATAGCCTCTTAATATCCTCGCTAGGGTACTCGCTGGGGAAGTTCTTTTGAACCGTCACTGATCAACACTTCCTCATTATTGATCTTATAGCTGAATTCCGTCGATTTACTCAGATAAAAGAGAATCTCCTCCAGAGAATTATTTTGGAAAGACCCTGTAAGACGGAACTGGCGTGCACTTTCAGAGAGGAAAACTATTTTCTTTCCAAAAGTTCTTTCCAGTTCCACACCGATTTCATCAAAGGACATCCCCCTGAATACCAATTTTCCACCTATCCATGCCATGTCTTCCTTGCTGATGGTAGATTCCACAATCGCTTGTTCTTTCGTAAATAAGTAACGCAGTTTTTTATCCCCGGTTAAAAAAACAGTGTCTTGCTTTCTGCCAATTGCAGGTTTTGGAATGAAGGCAACCTTGCCAGTAGCAACAGATGTTTCTATAAATTTTTCATTCTCGTAAGCCCTGATGTTGAATGAAGTACCCAGCACTTTCACTGTTCCGTTAGCAAGATGAATAATGAATGGCTTCCCGGGATTTTTAGCCACTTCAAAAAAAGCCTCTCCGCTCAGGTATACTTCCCTTGTACTGCCACTGAACTTTTTCGGATACTGGATCTTAGTATCAGCGTTGAGCCAGATCTTTGTTCCATCAGGTAACGCCATAGTGCTTTTAACTCCTTTTATATTCTTTTTTTCGATGAGTGCTGATTGTTGAACTGTTGATTCATCTTTGCCGGTATTTTTTTTTATGAACAGCAACGAGCCCGTTATCAGGATAACAGAAGCCGCAGCGGCCACACCAAACAATAAATTCTTATCAGGTCTGTTTGATTTTTCAGGTGTTTCGTTTATCGGTGCATCCAGTTTGGCTTTCAGTTTTTCAAAAGCTTCTTCAACAGAAAGTTGGTTGGCGTTGGTGCGTTGGTTCCAATATTGATGAAGTAATTTAAATCTTGCAGAAGCTTCAGCGTCGGCTGATAAAATTTCTTCGATCTCCCCGAGTTCTTCGGTTGTTGCTTCGCCGCTGAGCTTTCGACTTATCAATTCTAAGAAACGGTTATTGCTCATTTGAAAAATTAACGTTGACTTTTATTAAGACAGGAGAACGAGGTTTATTACTTACACTGTTTAGATAATTATTAGTGATGAGTGATGAGTTATGAGTGATGAGTGATGAGTTAGTGGTGAGTGGTGAGTGTGTTGCTATTTGTTGTTGTAATTGGTAAATTGATTTATTGATAGTAGGCAGAGCTTATCGGATAGTAGGTAGAACTTATCGGATAGCTGGTATAGCTTATCGAAAAATTAAGATGGTTGATATACAGAGGCGATGTTTGAATACTTGAAATTCAGTTCAATCAAGTTGATGAAGCCGGTGAAATAAATTTGATTGCGACTTAACGTACTTGGTTAAGCGAATGTTATGCAATTATGAAGGCAGGCGAACGACTCTGATAGCTAACATTGCTCTTGAATTAATTTTCGCAATGTTCGGTATGCGATCTTACAAAATGTTCAATTGGCGATTCGACAATTTAAAGTTTTGTTTTGCCCGTTTTAGTGGTGCATTTTGCCTGGTATGTTTGAATTATTTTGTCGAGTTTTTTGATAGCGCGGAACAATTGAGTTTCCACTGTGCGCGGAGAAATGTTCAGAATTTCTGCAACCTGTTTATACCTGAAACCTTCTTCCCTGATCAGTTTGAAAACAGTGCGGCACTGATCGGGAAGTGTGTCAACAGCTTTTTCGAGTTGAAAAGAAATCTCCTTCCATTCCAAATCTTTTGAAGGGTCAGTCATATTTATAACCCTTGCCTGGGATCCTTCTGATTCTATAGCTATATGATAACTGGAGTAAGAGGAGAGATAGTTGAAAGCGTGATTTCGTACTGCCACGAACAGATAAGTTTCGAGATTGCGGATATCACTGATGGTTTTTCGGTTACTCCAGATCTTGACCATTATATCGTTCACCAGTTCTTCCGCGACCTCCTTTGTATGAACATATAAAAGGGCAAAATTAAAGAGTCGGGTAAAAAACAGGCCGTAGAGTTCCTTTAAGGCCTTCTGGCTGTTTTTCCCGATCTGCCATTGTAGTTGGCCGATTACGGCTGCATCCATCTTTCCGGGCAAGGCTCTTTTCATATACAGTTATACAAGCGTTGTGGTAATAGGACAGTAAAATTGAGAAAGTTCCCTACAAAAATGTACCTACATATGAAATTTATTTTTGCACCCGGGTGAATTGGATTGTAAAATCCAGGTGGATTTTGATGGATGACAGGCCGGTTGGGAGTTTAGGTAAGTTTGAAAATTCTATGTGCAAACTTTAAATTTATACCTACCGCCGGGTAGAGAATGCCACAGGGCTGATCAAAGTATGTCGCCCGTAGCCCGTTAATTGTCGCATACGCCCTGTGAGTGACAAAGCATTGTTGCCGAGCTTTGTATTAAAACAAATCGATAGGACATGAACACGCGTATTATGACCTTTTTCCGGGTTGTCATCGTTATAGTGGTAATCGTTGGAGCGATAATCGTTGGAGCGTCAATGACATCCTGCCAACCTCAACCGAAAGAAAACCAGGCAGCTTCAGCTGCTTCCGGGGACAGCATTTTCAGCCAGAAGACAAAAGCTACAGACAGCGGCTATGCAAACGTAAACGGTCTTAAAATGTACTATGAGGTCTACGGCAATGGCAAACCCCTCGTACTGCTGCATGGCTCTTATATGAATATACCTTTAAATTGGTCGCATATCATCCCTCTCCTGGCCAAAGACCGGAAAATAATAGTTGCTGAAATGCAAGGGCACGGCCGCACCAGGGATATATCCCGCGAAATTAGTTATGAAGGGATGGCTGATGATGTATCGGGTCTGCTTAAGCATCTCAAAATAGATAGTGCTGATATATTGGGATATAGCATGGGAGGTGGTGTAGCATTCCAGGTAGCTGTGCGCCATCCTGAGCAGGTACGCAGGCTCGTGGTGTTATCAGGTGCCTATGCTCACGATGGGTGGTGGCCCGATGTAGAAGCCAGTTTTGCCACTTTCACACCAGATATGTTTAAGGGCACACCTGTACAAAAACAATACGATAGTCTGGGAAACGATCCGGCCCATTTCCCTGAATTTGTGAAAAAAGTTATCAGTATAGACCTGAAGCCATATGATTGGTCGAAGGATGTAAAAAACATTAAAGCCCCGATATTCATGGCAATTGGCGATGCTGACGGTTTACGATACGAGCACGCACTGGAGTTATTTCGTGCGAAAGGAGGCGGAAAAATGGGCGATTTACATGGCCTGCCTCAATCCCGGCTGGCCATTATACCGGGTACGACTCATATCGGTATGATGCAGCGAACCGATTGGCTGATACCCATGATCACTGATTTCCTGGATTCCGATCTCAATGCGGCACCACCTGCATTTTAGAACGCGGGCAGGAAAAAGCCATCAGGAAATAGCTCTTGATGGCTTCTTAGCATTAAGCCGGCATCTTTTGAAAAATCACGCATCGGGCATTTCAGGCTCCACTTCAATTCAAAACTTACCAAAACAATAATAACATGGCAAAAACAGATTACAAAACAATTCAGGAATATCATGATGCACAGCCAATAGAAGCCCAGGAAAGGATGCAGGCTATTCGCAATATTATACACAAGGTAGTACCTGATGTAGAGGAAACCATCAGCTACCAGATTCCCTGTTTCAAATATCATGGCTACCTGATCTACTATTCAGCTTATGCAAAACATATATCACTTTCGCATCCTTATAGCGAGACTTTTCTTAAGACTTTTGAAAAAGACCTGAATGGGTATAAGGTGAGCAAATCGGCTATTCAAATTCCTAACAACATACCTTTACCAACAGATCTGATAAAACGAATCATTGAGTTCAGGAAGAAAGAAAATAAAGGCTGATGATCATGAATAACCTCATTTAATGACAAAAGCCATCAAGAGCTATTTCCTTATGGCTTTTTAGATTATGCCGGTATACATTTATATATCAGGCATCTGGTATTTCAGGCTCCGCGAGCTTAATTAACTTATCCAGCGAATCTGCCAACCTAAATAGCACATCTCCGCAGGTATCATCGCAGGAATGCCTTCCTGCGTAAAAAGTCTGGAGTAAATGTTTTCCGGGGCAGATACATTGTCTTGTGGGCTTACCACTAAACTCGCAAGAAATAAAGGAACTGAATGAGCTACAATTGCGGTAATAAAGGAAACAATGGACTCCACTTATAAACAGAAATAAACAAAACTGCATAACAGATCCTGTGATAGATCAATGTCAGGCAAACATTGCTTTCCAATACAGTAAGTGATAAAGGTTGATTCTTATTTTTTTACTTCATGTGAGGAAGATGTAGATTTTACGGGCACTGCCAACAAATACGAACTCAAGGGTTCGTTCATTGTCAGTATTATTCCCTTTGCATCGCTTCAAACTATTTCGAGGAAAAGTAATATCATTTTGAATGGTAATTTACGGGAAGGAATTCAGAGGAAATATGAAAAGGAAGAGAGGGCTAGGTTATTTTCTTATTGACGTAGCCACAGGAATGCAACCGTGAAACCTGCCCGGGACCAATTCATATACTCTTACTTTTGTGAGATAGTGTTTGGAACTCATATAACCCTGCACCGTGAGCTTCTTCATTGTTTTTAAAAAAGACTTAATGTTTTCCGGTATATCTTTACCATTACTATCCAGGATACCAGTTAACAATTCTTCTCTTTGTGGGAGGCCGGCAGCAATAAAAGATATTTCCAGTTTATCTCTGGCAAATTTGTCAAATGCTTTCATTCCTTTCACAAACTGTTGTTGTTCCTCTGGGGTATATAAGTCATCCACCACTCGCAGTATAAAAATTGGAACCAGCGCGTTTATTGCACCAGGCGTTGCAGTGGGAGGTATAATGGTTTCACTGATCTCCGCCAACAGTTCCTCTTCTTTACCTTGCAGGTTTACATTCTTTAAAACGATGGACGGCTTTGTTTTGTCCTGCATACAAGCAGGCACCAAGGCCGTACCAACGGTAATTATGAAACATTGCTTTATCGCATTCCGGCGTGTTGTATTCATAGCAGGTATTTGATCATTTTATCTCACCGTTCTTTAAATGGGTAACAGCATAATCAACCGCCCTGGCAGTGAGAGCCATATAGGTGAGTGATGGGTTTTGTGTTGACGTTGACGTCATGCAACCACCATCCGTAACAAAAACATTTTTACAATGGTGTAATTGGTTCCATTTATTCAGTAGAGAAGTGGCGGCGTCATGACCCATTCTGACGCCTCCCATTTCATGATTTTCATTACCGGGTCTGCGGTGGTTGTCGGTTGTTTTGATATTGTCAAAGCCGGCCTCTTTAAACATCACAGAAAACTGCTCATGAAAGTCTTCCAGCATTTTTATATCATTGTCGTCGTAGTCAACAGATATATGTAGTACAGGCAAGCCATTTACATCTTTTTTGGTATCATCCAGCTTTACCTGGTTCTCTTTTTTGGGTATTGTTTCTCCCATCATTTGAACAGCTATTGACCAGTTACCTAATGTCGCAGGAGTTTCCAATTGCGTTTTAAGTGCCTTACCGATTCCTTCCTGGTTGGTTTTTTGCGACCTGTTGGAATGAATCGAAACTGAATAACCCCGTAAAAAATCTGTTTCCTGTTTATAAACATTTCTGAAACGTGGCATGTATCCCGATCCCGGGCGTCTGCCATCGGTTGTAAATTCTTTCAATCCATCATAAGTTCCTTCCACGCGGCCGCGGTAATTATGAAATCCTATATGTGTGCCCAATATTCCATTATCATTTCCCAGCCCGTTAGGGAAACGACCTGAAGTAGAATTTAGAAGTAGAAGGTTGGTATTGATAGCGCCGGCGTTTACAAAAATTATCTTTGCGGTATATTCAGTTTGCTGTTTTGTTTTGGTATCGATTACCCTTATACCTGTTGCTTTATTTAAGCGTTCATCGAACAAAACGGACTGCACAACACTGTCTGTGAGTAAGGTGAGATTACCTGTTTTTTGTGCCCAGGGAATAGTGGAAGAGTTGCTGCTGAAATATCCACCAAAGGGACAACCCCGGCTACACAGGTCACGATTCTGACATTTCCCCCGGCCCTGTTCAAAATGGATTGGCTGGGGTTGAGTCAGGTTAGCAGAGCGGCCCACGATCACATGCCTGTCTTTATAACGTTGATCCATTTTTTCCTTAAAGTGTTTTTCAATACAGGTCATCTCAAAAGCCGGCAAAAATTCTCCATCAGGCAGCGTATCGAGCCCATCCCGGTTGCCACTGATGCCTGCGAACTTTTCTACATAGCTGTACCATGGTGCTATGTCCTTGTACCTTATCGGCCAGTCAACCGCAAATCCATCCCGCAACGGTCCTTCAAAATCGAAATCACTCCATCGTTGCGTAAACCTTGCCCACAATAAAGACCGGCCGCCTACCTGGTTGCCCCTGATCCAGTCGAACGGTTTATCAGCAACATACTCCTGTTGCGCATCCTTTAAAAAAAATTGTATAGTATCTTCCTTAAATGAATAATGGTTGCGAACGGTGTTATATTCTTCCTGTAATACCAGAGGAACAGCGCCCCTGTGTGGAAGATCCCAGGGGTTATAGTTAGTAGTGGGATAATCTTTCAGGTGCACTACATTTCTTCCGCGTTCTACCAGTAAAGTTTTAAGACCTTTTTCAGTCAATTCTTTGACTGCCCAGCCACCGCTGATACCCGAACCTATTACAATGGCGTCGAAATCAGCTGATATATTCCCTTTCAGTAGTGAGCTTTTGCCTGTAGAATCGTTTTGATTACCCATGATCAAATACTTTTACTTTTTTTTGTTTCGTGATTGCCTGCAATAACAGGTTTCATATCAGGCACCAATATCCTGAACATTATAAACCATGCAACGAGGTATGCTAATCCGCAGTACAGGAACAACAAGTAATACCCGGTTTGAATATGACCAAGATTTTTATAATGATCAAACAACAGGCCGGCAATTTTAGCAACGCCCATCCCACCTAAAGCGCCTGCCATGCCGCCGATACCGACAACCGACGCAACCGAACTTTTAGGAAACATATCTGAGACGGTAGTAAACAGGTTGGCGGACCATGCCTGGTGTGCAGAAGCAGCGATACCGATGATAATAACAGCATACCACATTCCAAAACTTCCCGCAGCCTGTGACACCATCACCAGCAATGGGAAAAAGGCATAGATGAGCATAGAAGTTTTTCTTGCCTTTACAATATCCCAGCGCTTGTTTTCAACAAACCAGGCGGGCAGCCATCCACCAAATATGCTGGCTACCCCTGCCAGGGTATAAACGAATGCGATGGGCAAACTCACCTGCATACCAACTAACTTATATTCTGATGCAAGAAAAGCGGGCAACCAAAATAAGAAAAACCACCATACTCCGTCCGTTAAAAATTTGCCTGCAACAAATGCCCATGTTTGTTTAAACCTTAACAAGGCAGTCCACGAAATTTTTGGTTGTTCTTCGCCAATAACTGAATCGCCGGGAGTTATGTCGCTATTAATATAATTAAATTCAGCCTTTGAAAGTTTCTTATGCTTTGCAGGAATTTCATACAACAGGAACCAAAAAGCTAACCAAATAAAACCGATCGCACCTATGGCAATAAACGCAATTTTCCAACTATAGTGAATGGCAATGTATGGCACAACAATGGGCGCGATGATAGCTCCGACATTGGTTCCTGAATTAAAAATACCGCCGGCCAGGGCTCTTTCCTTTCTTGGGAACCATTCTGCCACCGTTTTGAAGGCAGCCGGAAAATTACCAGCCTCAGTAACACCCAGGAATGCACGATATATCATAAAGCTGACAGCCCCGGTAGCAAATGCATGTAGAATACTGGCAATGCTCCATAAGATCAGGGTAACAGCATAACCAATCTTTGTTCCGACCTTATCTATGAGTCGCCCTGCGCCAATCATGCCCAGGGCATAAGCAAACTGGAAGGCGACAACGATGTTGGAATAGTCTGACTCTTTCCAGGAAAATTCTTTTTCGAGTGTTGGTTTAAGCAGGCTGATTACCTGCCTGTCAAGATAGTTGATGGTTGTAGCAAAAAACACGAGCGAACAAATTGTCCACCTGTAATTGCCAATTGTCGTTTGCAAATCTAAAACTGGTTTATTTGCGGTAGCTATCATAACTGCTTACAAGAGGCTTTTTTTTTATAAAAGTGTAACTGGTACTTCAACTCCTTTTCTTTCACTTGAAACATAGCCTGCATAAATAGTGGCTATTGTGTCTGCAGCAAGGCTGCTGTTACTTTCTATGGGTTCGTCGTCTGCCGCAGATCTATAAAATGCATTCATTTCGTGCTGATAACCATGGAACCACCCTTCATCCGGAGAAATGAATGACCATCCCTGTTTGGTTTCTGTTTTTTCCACTACGTATACTTCTTTGAAATGTTTTTCATCAGGTGTATATGTTTTCATCGCATCGTTCTGACTCATCTGGCATTTTGTTCTGTGATTATTTGTATTCACTTCAATCCAGTTATTAACTCCTCCAAGCACCAGTTCACTTGCGAACAAACTTGCTATGGTCCCATCTTCGAATTCAATATGCATCAGGGCAAAGTCTTCAATATCTTTGTAAGTTGTTTGCAGGTACCCTTGATTGTTATATCCTGGCATTCTTGTTATAACATGCGTGCGTGCAGTTATTGTTTTTGGCCTGATGGGCTTACCATCGCGGGCCCGCCCTTCAACCTGTTTAAAATAAAGCGCGACCGACAACGGATGGCATCCTTTTCCTATCATTGAACCTCCGCCTGATAACTTCCATTGTCCATAAGCCAGCGAATGAGAGCCAGAGTGCGATTGTTCGCCGTGCATCCATAGAATCTGCGCCTTTGATTTCTCCAGCAACTCCCGTTCTTTCTGAATGGCTGGCGCATATACCCAGTTCTCTGCATACATTATTTTACCTCCGCCCGCCTTTTCAGCAGCAAGCATTCTTTGTATGCTTTCGAGCGCATGTCTTAATCCTTCTTCACGCGAAAAAGTGTCGCCGTTAAATTGATCGCTGCCATCGCCAAAATATCCAGTAAGCGGCTTTTCAATTATAACATGTTTATTTTGCCTGAGGGCAGCTATAACTATTGGCTCATGTGTAATGGTTGGAGTACAAACATGTATTACATCTGAATCTGCTATTAAGGCATCAAGATTGTCGTATGCGGTGAGGTTTCTTGCTTCTGAAAATTCCAGCAACTTTGATCTGGTAACCGAATACACACCCATTAATTCAACTTTCGCGCTGAAAACATGTTGCAAGGCACCGTAGTGAAAACGCGCGGCAAATCCTGATCCTACAATGCCTGCCCTGATAACTTTCTTGTCCATAATCAAACCTGTTTAAATGACGTGAGTAGCCCGGTGAGTAAGCTATTCAGCCTTTTCGGAATTGCTTACAAAAGCAATTGACCTGCTGTCGGGAGACCATGAATTTACATTAATTGTTCCTTGCCCTCCATAAAGAAATGCAATGACCCTCGGTGCTCCGCCTGCTGTCGGCATTAACCGAAGCATCACCTTTTTATACGACGGATGCGAAACGGGTTCTATATCTGTCGGAAAGGAAATGAATGCGATCCATTTGCCATCAGGCGATATATGCGGAAACCAGTTATGGTATTCATCATAAGTAAGTTGCTCTTTAGCTGAGCCGTCGGGCTTCATCCGCCAGATTTGCATGGTACCGGTTTCACTGGCATTATAATAAATGAATTTGCCATCAGGAGAATATTCACATCCGTCTACATGTCCTTTGGTATTGTTGGTTAAGGCGGTTTCCGTTCCCGTATTTACGTTTACTTTATACAGATTGTAGATTTTGCTGCCATTACGCTGACCAACAACCGCAACTTCTTTTCCGCCTGGCGCCCATCCATGCCAGTATGATGGCGCTTGTGACGTTACCTGTTTGGGGGTACCTCCCTGCAACGGCAGCACATACACCCTGGAACCAACGCCTTCGCTGGCACTGCTGATAGCAAGCATCTTGCCATCAAAAGAAATCCCGTGATCGTTATTGTTCTTATCGATGGAGCCGGTACTCACCTTTTCGGGGGTGCCGCCATCTACCGGGATGGTAAATAACGAACCACCCTCGTTGTACAGCAATTTTTTACCATCGGGCATCCAGTTCGGTGCTTCAAATCTGCCTTTCGATTCGCGGATAACTGTTCTTTTACCGTCAAACACATTCATCGTTTCTAACCTTGACCCGAGTTCGCCGATCATTGGTTTCAGATATCGCTGTACAGTTGGCATTGGATGATAAGCACTGGGAACTGGTTTGTCGATACGTACGTTCCAGACCTTTGCATCCACCACCTTATTTGAATCATGCGAGCAGATGAATAAACCTGCCAGCACACTATCTCTCATTTCTTTCATTTCATGGCTGCCAACAAACTGTAATGGTTCGCCCCAGTGTGCAACGTACATGGACATGGTATTTCCGATGCGTTCCAGCTGTATGGTTTGTCCGCCTTTTTTGGTGTAATAAAACTCATCTTCCGGATCGCGCATAAACATGCCACGGTATGTTCGCCATTGCAATGCAAAATGTCCATCGATATGTATCACGGCATTCATGCTGGCTGCGCCTTCGTCGGTTGACTCACGCACCATCCATCCAATTTTTCGATGCCCTACAGAGTTTGACGTATCGCCTGTGAATTCAAAGTCTGCAGTAAGAATAAAATCTCCTTTTATTTTCTTATAAAGAAAATGAAACTCGTCGCGGTTGAACCAGATATTGGAGCCACCACCTTTGATATCGTATGTTTGTGTCGCCTGATCATATTGTGCAGAACCTGTTTTTTTTGGATGACCAATATCAGCATGATTATCAAAAACACCGACAGGGTTTTGTGAGAAAACGGTTGAACAACAGCAGATGAGCATTAAAACAAAAAAGAACTTCATAATAGATCCATTTTCAGGTGTATATTTTTCTGCACCGGGTTGATTGTACGCTTACTTAAATTCGGCATTCTTAGCAATAGTAATTTCCTTTAATAAAGCCGTTACAAGTGCATATGGATCGTACGGTTTATCCTTAACAAAAAGAGTCTCGACAGGGATATAACCGCGGTAGCCACTGGTTTTTAAAATTTTCATCAGCCGTGGAAGGTCGGTCTTAACAGGACTGCCGAGTCCGAATACGCTTTCTTTAACCTGCCAGTTCACAGTATAAGGTATAACTGCTGCAATGTCTTTATACGGATCTGTTACTTTAAAATTTCCCGTGTCGAGAATAATACCGGCCCATGGTGAGTTAACAGCCTTAACCACATATAGGCATTGCTCTGCAGTCTTCAGCATATCGCCATGGTTTTGAATGCCGATAATAACGCCATGTTGGGCTCCAAAAGCAGCGCATTCTTTATAACAGGCGATCATCCAGCCAGCCACTTCTTCCCATTTATCTTCATATCCTTTCGGTATTTCACCTGCAAATAACCTCAGTACCGGAGCACCAAGCTTTTCAGCGACAATGATCCACTTTTTTGCTCTTTCCACATCCGCAGCCCTGGCTGCGGGATCAGGAGACGCGAAATTATTTCTGATGCCTGTACCACTGATGTCCACGCCAAGCTTAAAAGCTTTGCGTTTGAGGTCATAAATATATTCATCTGTTGGTACCTCGGGGTAGCCGGGAAAATAGTACCCGGTTACGTCGATGGCCGGAATGTTTTGAGCCGCACACCAGTCAACCAATTCCATTAATGTTAAAGCTGGTTTGTTACCAGGCTGGCGGTTGCCGGTTAACAGGTCGTTAAAGGAAAAAGCGTTTAATGCAAGTTTGATATTAGCACCTAACTTCGGACTTGTGGAATTTTGCGCAAAAGATATTGCCGGGCAACTTATTATTAAAAATGCTGCCTGTATGACAAGAATGAATCGTTTAGCCATTTTCATATTTTTTTATTTGTGTATTTAACTATATCGTTTCGTTGGCAATACTCATAAACCCGAATATATTCCTTCAGTTGCGCCCCATCCATCGTTCTGTTTCAGCACGCCGTTGCTTAAGTTTATTTCTGATTGCGGAATCGGCAGTAAGCCCTTGGTCTCTGGCCTGTAATTGATCGTAATATTTTCTAAAACTCCGAATTTATAAACCGGTATTACAGTTTTATATTTTGCAATTTGATGGTCTACGATTTTCCACCTCAGTAAATCATACCAACGGATACCCTCAAACGCAAATTCGTGCCTTCGTTCGTCCTGGATATTTTCAAGTGTTACTGGTTTAAAATAAGGCGTTGCCATAAGCGGAGTATTTCCTGAATTTTTAAGATAGGCACGCGACCTCACTCTATCAAAATAAACCTGTGCATTGACACTGCCCAGTTCCGCCGCCATCAGCAACACATCTGAAAAACGCATGATGTACTGACCTACAAATGCATCACCTGTACCATTTTTTGTGGCGACCCCGTTAATGACGGTGTTAGCAGCGGTTCTTACGCCATTCACCTTTACGTAAATCTGGGCGTACTTCTTTTGTATGAAACCGGTTTCTTCCACATTAGACTGGGAGTTGAAATAAAATTTGCCGGAATTGGCCGCTGGTGTGCTGCTAAAGGCAATACCTTCAGTTGCAAAATCCATTACATTCCAGATCGAACCTGCCTTTCTAAGGTCGGCATTATCCCACTCGGCATACACTTTTGGATTGACCGCACTCATACCACTTCCGGCACCGAAAGGATAAATACCGGGTACCGACATACTTACACTGTGTTGAAAACGATCCCACTGATTATTGGTTCCAAGAGCTGAAAATGAAATCGTATATAGGGCTTCGTTATTATTACCTTTTTCGCCAACCCAGTTCAGGTTATTATCAAGCGCAAACTTATAATCAGCTTTGGCATAAGCATACAACCAGAGGTTTCGGAAATCATCCACCAGGCCATACCCACTGTTGGCAATAACATCTTCCTGGTACTCAAGTGCTTTTGCTTTAGAAATTGAATTTCCCTCGAATAAAGGCAATTCGCTTTTTCCGTAAGTGCCGGTATAAAAAAGATAAACTCTGCCCATCATCGCTTCTGCCGCATATTTACCGGCATTAAATAGTTCAGTGGACTTATTGACTTGTTGAAATTTCACCGCTGGCAATAATTCAATCGCATTTTTGAGATCATTTGCTATTAAGGCAAAGCATGAATCGGCAGATGCTCTCGGTTGGTTGCTGGATTCTGTCGACATTTTTAACGGCACACCGCCAAACAACCGACAAATATCAAAATACAACGCTGCCCTTAAATAGTAAGCCTGTCCCTTGTAACTTGCCTTTTGAGCTTCAGATAAGGCCGCCCCATTCTTCTCAATGCTTTCAAGTACAAAGTTGGCTCTGAATATTCCTTTGTAATAATTTTGCCAGGGAATAATGTACTGATCCAGATTTTTTACCTGGTATCTTTCAAAAGCCCTTATCATAGGATCATCAAATAAGGACCTGCCGTTTGCAACATAATCATCGTCCATATAAGACGAGATGCCAATAAAACTATTTATCTGGTCGAAATAGCAGTCCCTTTGTGCAGAATACACTGCTGCGATTGCCTGGTCATAGTCTTTTGCCGTGAGTGGAAAAGATGCATTTGTTTTTTCAGTTAAGTCCTGAGTATCAAGGAACTTTTTGCAACTCATGCCAAAGCTGCATGAAGCGATTGCTATAATGATAAATATTTTTTTCATGTTGATACGTTTTTAAAATTTAATGGAAGCTCCAAAAAGAATGGTACGGGCCACCGGGTATGGTGATGAATCAACCCCGCCTGCCCAGTTACCGGTAACGCCGCCACTTCCCACTTCAGGATTAAAACCCCCGTAAGATGTTATTGTAAACAAGTTTTGAGCAGAAGCGTATATACGAAGCTGTTGCAATGGTAAGCTCTTAAACATGGTTTTCAGATCATAACCTAATGTGAGGTTGCTCATCCGCAAAAAGCTGGCATCGGCTACAAACCGATCAGACAAGTTGATGTCTTGGGTACTGCCGATATTTATTTTGGGCATCGTATTGGAAGTACCTTCGCCATGCCACCTGCCTAATGCCGCGGTAGTCCAATTAAAAGTTCCATGGTTACCATTGTTAAAGTAATTCCAGATCACCTGGTTGCCTGCAACACCATTGGCGATAGCACTCAGGTCGAAACCTTTATATGCGAAGTTTAATGCAAATCCGAAAATAAAATCAGGATTGGGATCACCGAGTTTTATGTTATCGCGCTGATCTATCACACCATCCTCATTCTGATCCACATAACGTATGTCCCCCGGTTTGGCGCCAGGCTGAATAACTGTGCCAGACTTGTTTTTATAATCGATCACTTCCTGGGTATTCTGAAAGATGCCGTTGGACCGGAGCCCCCAGAAATATCCAATGGGCTGTCCCACCTCTGCCCGATAAGCTTCCTTTTGATCAGAATCCAGGGTGCCATTCGCACCATGTATTATACCCTCGCGGTTAGCGATACTGGTGACTTTGTTTTTTTGTTGAGCAAAATTCGCTGACAAGCCATAATTAAATTTTCCGACGTTGTCGTTCCATGTTAAGGCGATTTCATATCCCCTGTTTTGTACGTCTCCACCATTAATGAAGGGTGCGCCAGTGCCATCGGTCGCTAATACAGGTGCCTGAACCAACCAATCTTTGGTGAGTTTATCGTACCAGTCTAATGTAAGACCGAGCCTGTTGTTAAAAAACCGGGCATCAATTCCTATATCGGTTTGTACCGAAGTTTCCCAGGTTACATCCGGATTGGGTAGAATATTTGGATATCCGCCATTATCAAACCTTGTTCTGTCGCTGTACCTGAAGAACGGTGCATTGGTAAATGAAACGGTAGACAGGTATTGGAAAGGCGTTATTGACTGATTGCCGTTTGTGCCCCAACTTGCACGAAGCTTTAAGAAATTTAACCATCCTTGCCCGCTCATAAAGTTTTCATTCGACATTACCCAGCCTGCAGAAATAGAGGGAAAATATCCGACACGTTTTCCAGGTGCAAAATTAGAAGAACCATCTGCCCTGAAAACACCGGTCAGTAAATAAGTCTGCTTATAATCATAAGTAACTCGTCCAAAGCCAGACAGGATGCGGTTCGCTTCAAGGGGCGCGCCGCTTACGTGGGTATAGGAAGGATCTATCGTTTTATTGTTTACAAGATAAGCGTAATCAAACCCTGAGAAGAGAGAGTTGCCATTATCAGCACTGAGTGACTCGCCAATGCCTGATTTTTCTGCCGAGGTCCCTATCAACACATCAAAGTTATGTTGCTTGTTCAGAGAAAACTGGTAGTTAAGCGTGTTGTCAAAAATCCATTTCGTACCCTGCTGCATGGATTGTGCTGTTTTATCTATGTTGTTAACATAGAAGCTTGTGGTGGTGATAGCAGACAACTGGTAAGCAGGTACAAAACTCCTGTCCGACAAGCCTAAGGTATTGATACCAAATGAAGATCTGAATACCAGTCCTTTGATTGGCTGAACCGTAAGATATATATTACCGTTCAGCGTATTGCTCCGGCTGAAACTTCCGGATCTTGCGTAATCCAGCCAGGCCATTGGATTTGGCGCAGTTGGCGAAACACCGGTAGGGCTGCCATAAACATTATAAGGATAATACGGATAAGGGCCCTGTACCGTCGGATCGGGATTGTAGATCTGGATCACCGGGCTTCCACTTGCTACACCGGCATAGCTATTTTCATTGCCTGCACCTTCAGCAATGGTTGCGCGCCGGCCTATATTATTATAATTGACATTTTCGCCGATTTTAAGAATTGCTGTATTTCCCTTTTTGAGTAATGTCCATTCAGAATTCATTCTGAAACTAACGCGTTTATAGGTAGGTATGGCGGGTTTGCCTACAATTCCTTCCTGGTCATCGAGTGATATACCCAAAGAGTAAACACCCTGCTCAGTGCCACCTGAAATATTCACGCTATGACTTTGAATGGGCGCATTTTTATTAGAAGTCGCATCGAGCCAATTGGTTCCATCCCATTTACCGTTTGCTATATCTGCATAGCCTGGTATTACCTTGCTAAAATCAGGAACCGCAACGCCTTTATTGGTGTAGTCTTCTGCCCAAAGCATCAGGTAATCTTTTGCGCCGAGGTATTCCACTTTTTTGGCAACGTTCTGCACGCCATAAAATCCGTCGTAACTAATGGTTGGTTTTCCAACTCTACCTTTCCTTGTAGTAATCAGGATCACACCATTTGATGCCCGGGCGCCATAAATTGCTGCCGAAGCAGCGTCCTTCAACACATCCACAGACTCTATGTCAGCAGGATTCAGACTGTTGATATTTGGAACTGTTACCCCATCAACAACATAAAGTGGTGATGAATTTCCGGTAGTACCGATACCGCGGATAATCACTTTAAAGCCATCCCCTGGTTGAGCAGAAACCTTTGCAATGTTTAATCCCGAAACCTGGCCTTTCAGCGCATCTAATACAGCCGGTGTGTTTCGTTTTTGTATATCCGTGCCTTTAACCTGGCTGGTAGCACCGGTGATCAATTTCTTTTTCTGAACACCATACCCTACTACTACTACTTCTTCCATGGCAGCAGATTTAGTGACTAGCGTTGTTGTAATGGCGGTTTGTGTGCCAACGGCAACTTCTTTTGTTTCATATCCAACAGAAGAAATAGTCAATACAGACTTAGTGCCTGCAACAGTAATTGTAAAAGCACCGTCAGCATCGGAGGATGTAGAATTAGTAGTCCCATTTTCGGAGATGGTTGCATCGGGGATAGCCTGACCATTAGGATCCGTTACAGTTCCCGAAATTTTGATTGGTTCAAAGCTCGCACCGGGGCTTGTGCTACCCTGGATACCTGATTGTATCGCAACAGGTACAATCGGATTTTGTGTACCAATTTTTTCGTTTGGAACAATACAATAGTAGTTTGTTTTGACATAAAGGAAAACAAGATTGTTGGGATACAGGAGGTTCTTTAAGACTTCTTCAACAGGCTTGTCTGCAAAACTGTCAAGCTGGTAGCTGGTAGTTTTACCATCGAGTATGGATTTGTCGCAGACAAACTCGGTACCAAAAATTTTTGTAACTTTTTTTAAGGCTTCGCGGAGGGAGGTTGATTTCTGGGCGAAGGCGCAGGGGCTTATCAATAGCAGCAAAATAAGCATCCTGCCGCGGTGGCGTGCATTCATGGCGTTTTATCGTTAGAGATGGTGAAAGATTATATATTTGATTACCTAGGTCTTACTATGATCGTGCTGTCATTCTTTATAATTTCTGCATTTAATACAGTGGATAATACAAATAAAGCATCATCCATGTTGGTTAATAAAACAGCACCTTCAATTTTCCGTTTTCCTGATTCGGAATTTTCCAGTACAATATTTTTTCCGAAATTGTCTTCCAGGTATTGAACAATCTCTTCCGCAGTAGGATTATCCAATAGCAGTCGTTTTTCTTTCCATGCCGAAAATTTTTCCGCACTGGTAGTCGCCGTTATCAATTTATTTTCAACATAATTGTAGTCGAGCATTTCGCCTGGCTTCATTATGATGTCACTCCTGTTCGTATTTTTGAAAGACACTTTTATTTTGCCTGTCTCAAGCACCACTATTGTTTTTCCTCTTCTAAGCCGGATGTCGAACGAAGTGCCCAAAACTTCTACCGTAACGTCTTTTGTATGAACAATGAAGCGTTCATATTTTTGAATATGGTTGGTATCTTTGTTGATGTGATTGACATTAAAAAAAGCTTCGCCCGTTAACCACACTTCCCTTTGATCATTTTTGTCCCATTCTTCATCGAACCTGATTGCTGAATGAGCATTTAAAACAACCTGGGAACTATCAGGTAAGGTTAGTGATCTCACTTCGCCATATTGAGTACTGAATGAAACAGGTTCCTGCTTTTTAGTTAAAATATAAAGTGCCGAGGCGACCAGGATCAGGCCTACAAAACCCGCCGCTATCCCAAGCACCGTTTTCATTGGAAAGCTCCGTTTGAAATCAACAATCTTACTATTTTCAATTCTTTTGACAGCCTGGAGATGAGTTGCCAACGATCTATTGATCACCATTTCGTCGGGGAGATCTTCTTTGAAGATGATCTGCTTTAAAAAAATGGCTGCCGCCTTTCCCGCGTCCTGTAGATGTGGATATGCCTCAAAAAAAGACTGCCAGAAGATGTTGCTTTCCGCGCCGGGATGCATTACCCAATCCTGGAAAACAGGATCCATGATAAATTCGTTCTCAGTAAAATCGCTATACTTATTATAATCCGTCATTGAAACAAGCTTCCGTTACTATGATTAATAGCATCTCTATTTATTATAGTGCAAGGAAAGCAATGTTTTACCCCACGGTTTAATATTTATTTAAAAAAAAATTCAAGGAGAGGACATTTAAAAGCAATGCAAGAGCAATAAGCATCCTATTTTTCAGGGCAGACAGGCTTCTGGCCATTATCTTATAAGTAGCTTTTACGGAAATGTTAAGCACCTGAGCGACTTCTTCATACGATAAGTTCTGGTAAAACCTTAAAAAGACAGCTTCACGCTGATGGGGGGTTAATGCTTCAAATGCAGTTTTTAACCTGGCCTGCTGTTCATTATTCACTTCCCGGCTTATAAGTAGGCTATCAACCGAAAATGAGGCTTCACCCTCAATTCCTTCATTACTGACAATTTTGTTCTCTTCTTTTATTTTCCTAAACAGGATGTAACGGAAAGATGCAAAAAAATAGCTGTTGATGGAACTTACGTGGAGCAGCTTATGTTTTTTTAGCCAGATCTCAAGAAACACTTCCTGGATCGAATCTTCTATTAGCGAGGTATTTGAAGTAAATTTTTTGCCGTAGTTGTAAAATTTTTTATAATAATCAGTATATAATTTTGCATAAGATTCGTCATCGTTAAAAATATTTACCCAATCCTCGTTCGTCATCCTGCACGCTATTAAATATGAGAATGAATTGTCAAAACCATTACAGCCTTTTTACCCTGATATTTTTAAACCATACTTTTTGTCCATGGTGCTGAATCATGATCAGCCCGTCAGGTGACTTGCCAAAAATGGGATTATCTTTATACTTACTTTCATTGATCAGTCGGTTCGTTTTAACTGAACCCATTTCGTATTCCACTACCTTTTTGCCATTCAGCCAGTGTTCGACGCGGTTTCCATTAACTACAAGCTTACCGGTATTGTATTCACCAACTGGCTTCAAAGTTTTATTGGTAGGGACAATTAAATCGTAGAGCGATCCCGCTGAACGTATGGGCGCCTTGTCATTGAAATCTATATCATCCAGTATTTGAAATTCGAAATTATCCAGCCAGTTAGGGCTGTTTCCATTGCCGGATTGATGGATCTGCGATTCCTGCATGTGAAAAAAGATACCGCTATTCCCGGCTTTTGATACTTTCCATTCAAATTCCATTTCGAAGTTCTTGTATTTTTCTTTCGTAACTAGATCTATGTTCGATACGTCGATTTGAGCTGCCAAAGCACCATCTTCAATTTTCCAGGCCTGGTCGGGGAAGGATTTCATATTATATCCCCTGAAATTGTCAGTAGAAGTACCATCAAATAATACGGTCCATTTACCTTGCTGTGCGTGGCCAGATATCACGCTAATGCAGACTGCGAAAAAGCTAAATAGAATGTTCTTTTTCATGAACTGTTAGGATTAATTCGATTTTTCGTTTCAATAAATTACTTAAAAAACTTCAATATCTGCTGTTATACCACAACCAGCTGTTAATGTGGTTCAGGGCCTTTATAATATGCCTGGGAAAACCATTCAATCAGTGAATATACTACAATGGTTGTATACCGGCATTTCATATAAAGTTTATCAGAGGATCGAATCCAGAAAATTTTATGTGTGTATGCAATAATATTGGCAAACTATTGCAGCCAGGCGGTCCACTTTGCAATATCGAACAAATTAACGGTGGATTGGTTCCGTTCGCGGGAGCGTATTTATAAAACACGGTGCGGGGAAAATTGTTGGCATGATTGGCGTATCTCGTGTCAGTTGACGAGTATAATCAGGTAGCCTCTTTCGGAATAATTGTGATGTGAGCAGTATTTGTTGAAATTGGATTTGCTATGGAGTATAAAACGCGAGCGGATTTTTGGAAAATTTAAAGTGATAAAATTTTGAAAAGGCAATCAGTTACCAGACCTACTTTCCAATACAAAACTTATTAAAAATGTAATCGAGTTGATCTTCATGCGTGATCTCGCCAGTTATCTCTCCAAGAAAATGAAGACATCTGCGAATGTCCAAATCAATCAAATCGCCTGGAATATTGTTGTCCAGCCCCAGGCGAACTTCATGAACAGAAATAGCTATCTTCTGAAGCGAATCAAAATGTCCTGCATTGGTAACTATTGTTCCTTCTGCCTGAACATCTCCTTCGAGCACCATAGCTGTAAGTTGGTTCTTTATGTTAGCACTTCTTCCATCTATTGAAAGACCAGGCATCGGCTTAAAGATCAGGCATCGGGTATTTCAGGCTCCACAAGCTTAATTAATTTATCCAACGAGTCCTGCCAGCCTAAATAGCACATCTCCGCAGGTATCATCGCAGGAATACCTTCCTGCGTAATTTTTATTTCCGTACCAGCTAAGTTTTTCCGAAGTGAGACCGTAGTAGTCATCTCACCCGGCAGATTAGGATCATCAAATATGTCGGTATATTTCAAAAATTCATTAGGTTTTATCTCCACATATTTTCCGCCGAACGATTGGCTACTGCCAGTGGTAAAATTTTGAAAAGACATTTTATAAGTGCCGCCTGTTTTTACATTCATTTCATGAACTGTACAAAGAAAACCATAAGGTGGTATCCATGAAGCAATGGCCAGTGCTTCAGTGAAAGCGCGATACACCTTTTCCGGCGAAGCTTTTGTTTGCCTGTGTAATGAAACATTATTCGTTGACATAAAATTGCTTTTTTGTTCCTACTCGTTTGGCTTTTCGGTTTCGCCCGTTTTTTGCCGTGGTTGCTGCTCCACCAAAATTGTTTGCTTTGATTTTGTTAACATCAACTTTTTATTAACATCAACAACTCAAAGGTGCCGACTATCTTTCAATATAACGATGGGTATATACGACAACTATTGGGTTATTTGCGACTTACTGCAACATTTTATTGGGATTATTTGGAAAAATATATCCAAACACAAAACCTTTGTCAACTTAATTCAATTATGGTCTTTATGGATTGGCAGCATGAGACCCGAGGAAAAACTAAAAGTCATTCCGCACTACCAACAAACTTTTATTAATAAAGCTGTCCTAACTTGCTGCCGGGCAGAACAGGAAAAAACATAGCGAACTAAACAGGACATCAAAAAAAATTGACAAATATGGCATCAGGATTTTTTGCTTTGCTAGATGATATTTCGGCTTTGGTTAAAGCAAGTGCTGCCAGTTTGGATGATGTGCCCGCACAGGTCGCCAAAACAACCGGAAAAGTTTCAGGTATTGTAATCGACGATACGGCGGTTACACCTAAGTATGTTGTCGGCCTCGATCCATCCCGGGAACTCTCCATTATTTTCAGTATTGCGAAAAAATCACTGATAAATAAGCTGTTTATTTTAAGTCCGGCAGCTTTGCTGCTTGGGTATTTCGCCCCCTGGGCAATTACCCCGATTTTGATGGCAGGTGGTGCTTATTTATGTTTCGAAGGTTATGAAAAATTGCATTCGTTGTTTACCAAGCCGCACAAAGCGCAGGTTGAGACTAAGCAGCTAAAAGTGATTACTCCGGAGGAACTGGAAAAGGAACGCGTTACAGGCGCTGTACGCACAGATATCATTCTGTCAGCCGAAATTATGGCTATTGCGTATAACGAGGTAAAGGACCAGGCAATATTTAATCAGGTTGTTGTGATGTTGGCAGTAGCCGTTTTTATCACGGTGGCCGTATATGGGTTTGTCGGGCTGATTGTTAAAGCAGATGATATCGGCACACACCTGGCGCAGGATAGATTTCACCCTGTTGCGCAAAAGTTTGGTCGTGCAATTGTAAAATTTATGCCACGCTTCCTGAATATACTTGGTGTTGTAGGTACTGTCGCGATGCTTTGGGTAGGCGCCGAAATCATCGCACATGGCATACCTTTTACCAGTCATTTACTTCACGATTTAGAAAATGCTTTGGCAGGAATGCCGGCAGTGGCGTGGGCCGCGAAGGCGCTAGTCAGTGCAATTGCAGGGATTGTTATCGGTTTTACTATTGAGAAAATCCTAATGGGGGTGAAGATGCTATTTCCTAAGAAAGAAGATGTTATCGCTTAGGAAAGTTTATTCCTGATAATCTTCACCATCTATTGTAAATTCGTTTCCGGAACAAGACTAAAAACTTCTCCGTTCGCCCATCATTCTACTTTCATTTCCTTCTGATTAATTATCACTTTAAAGTCATTATCCAGTCCCTGGTTAAATTGGCAAGAAGCTGTATGACATCCTGTTTCCCTGCTTTAAATGCATGATTCGCTCCCTCGATTTTCATCAGGGTGGCTGGCCGCAGTGAGGCACATACTTCTTCTATTAAATTCCATGTAGCCAATTCATCTCTTGTTCCCTGCAAAAACAACATTGGCTTTTTAATGTTTTTTAAATGTTCCGCCCTGTCTGTAGAAGGCTTTCCCGGAGCATGTAACGGAAAACCGTAAAAGATTAAACCTTTAATTTCAGCATCGGAATTAGCCGACACATATTGAGAACTCATTCGTCCACCGAATGATTTTCCTGCAACAAAAAGCGGAAGCGCAGGGAACAATTGTTGGGCTTTAGCAATAGCGGTTTCAATAGTTTGATGAGCAACAGCAGGAGTATCAGGTCTGCCTTTTTTATGCTCTGCAAAGGGAAAATTGAAACGCATCGTAATAATCCCCGCATCTGCAAGTAACTGCGACAAGGTTGTCATGAAAGAATGATTCATACCTGCACCGGCACCATGTGCAAGGGTCAGTACACAGGAGCTTTTCTGCGGTACAATACATTCAGCGGAAACGGTCCCAAGAGCAGGAGAGATTTTAAGTGATAAAGACTTCGTTTTCATTTGCCATTCATTTAGCTGTGCGATAAAAATAAGAAGGATAATCTGTTTCGGTAAATGTTATACTTTTCCTAAATCGGAAACCGCGGTTAACATCGAAATACCCGGACGTCAGACAAACCAGGACAGCGGATCATTGAGTTCACGAAGTATGAAAACAAGGCGTGATGATCTGTCGAAAGTTATCTCTTAAATTCACAGCCATTTTTTTCTTTTAAACAAGAACAAGTATACTCCAACATTGAATTGATGTCTTTAATAAGAATTTTGAGTCTTTCCTTGTTCTCAAAAACATTGCTGCCCCCGGGACCTCCATGCCTGAATATCCGGGATTTCATGTCATATTGCTTGTGTAAAGGTTCTCCCGTAGATATATCACTATCGACAATCTTAGGAATTTTTGTTCGGGCTGTTAATGGGTTTGATAGAATTAATCAAAGTTCCCGGCCATGAACTATCCCATTTATTGTAATTTCATAAAGTCATCTTACATTAATTTAATCGAAATCGAATCTGGTACCCGTGAAAAAAATTATTAGCATTCAAAATAGAATATACCAGCTGCGGGAAGAACGTGTCATGCTGGATTTTGATCTTGCTCAACTATACGAAGTAGAAACCCGCGCATTAAACCAGGCCGTGAAGCGCAATATTAAACGTTTCCCCAATGATTTCATGTTCCGTTTGACTCTTGCCGAATGGCAGGAGATCCGATCACAATCTGTGACCGCATCTGACAGTACGAATATGCGATCACAAACTGTGATCGCATCCCAAAGCAAACGAAATACCACTGTTACCCCATTCGCCTTTACAGAACAAGGCGTTGCCATGTTAAGTGGCATATTAAACAGTGACAAAGCAATAAACATGAACATTGCAATCATGCGAGCTTTTGTAGAATTGCGAAAAGTGCTGATGCTACCTTCAGATCTTAAAGAACAGTTAAATCAGATAAAAGAGAGATTAGGCGAACATGATGTGCAGCTCAACCAGATCTATGACGCGATGGAAAACTTGTTGGATGAAAAATCTGCTCAAAAAAAATGGGAAGACAGGGACAGGATAGGATTTAAGAAATAATACTTTAATTTAAACTATGCACTCCAGCTTATGGCTTAAAGTTTATCAATGTGTTCATGTGGTATGATGAATTCTCAGTGCTCCCACCCAGCTTATGGATGGACATGTAAGAGCTTTTAGATTAAAATACCTATGCAACGATTAAATTGTATGAAAAAACGCTTCTTTATCGCGGTAGCTATTACCTGCATTTTCCAACCTCTATTTGCCCAGCAATTATCCAGGGATGAACGTATGAAATGGTGGCGTGAGGCCCGTTTTGGAATGTTCATTCATTGGGGTGTATATGCCCAAATGGCGGGGGTATATAATGGTCATGAGCAAGCCCGGGGTGGGGCTGAATGGATCTTAAACCGCATGAAAGTTCCTATTGCAGAATACAAGGGAATAGCAAGGCAATTTAACCCGACAAAATATGATCCGGATGCATGGGTAAAAATGGCTAAAGATGCAGGCATGAAATATCTCATTATTACTGCAAAACACCATGATGGATTCGCATTATTTGATTCAAAGGCAAGTGATTGGGATGTGATAAACGCGACAACCTATGGTAAAGACCTTTTAAAGCCCTTAGCGGCAGCTTGTAAAAAGTATGATCTGAAATTAGGCTTCTATTATTCCCAGGCACAGGACTGGGGCAATCCCGGCGGTTCTGTAGCAAGAAAAGAAATGCTTGAAGGATGGCCAAATCCTGATAGCGCGAAAATTGATGCCTATACAAAGAAACATAAAGGTCACTGGGATCCGGCACAGGAAACAAAATCATTTGATCAGTACATAAACGATGTAGCCGTTCCACAGGTAAAGGAAATTCTTTCCAATTATGGTGATATTTCAGTGCTTTGGTGGGATACGCCAACAAATATGACAGACGAGGCCGCACTTAAACTTCAGGAGCAATTAAAGCTACAACCCCGAATTATTACTAATGATCGTTTGAAGCGTCCAAACTTTCCTGGTGATACAAAAACGCCCGAGCAGAAAATACCAACCCAGGCTGAACTGGATGTAATGGATTGGGAAACATGTATGACCATGAATGGTACCTGGGGGTTTAGAACTTCTGACAATGACTGGAAATCATCTGAAACATTGATTCGAAATCTTTGTGATATTGCTTCTAAAGGAGGGAATTATTTATTGAACATTGGACCTAAGCCCGATGGAGCATTTCCGCAGGAAAGTATTGACCGGTTGAAGGAAATAGGTGCGTGGACAAAAGTGAATGGAGAGGCAATATATGCTACGAAAAGAAGCCCACTGACTCCCCTGCCCTGGGGACGTTGTACTAAAAAAGAAACAAAAAATACTACTACACTATACTTTTCTGTTTTTGAATGGCCTGAAGACGGAAAGCTTACTATTCCAGGTGTGAAAAATGAAGTTGTATCGGCAATATTACTATCCAATAATTCAACAATCAAAACGAATAAATCTGCTGATGGATTAACATTAATAGTTCCGGCAAAGGCGCCGGATTTAATTGCCCCGGTTATTAAAGTTGTATTGAATGGAGCTGTTTCGGATGTAAACAACGATAAAAAAGGTAAGATTAAGAGTAGTGAGATTGACTAATAAAACCGGAAAAATCCCGATCAGCACTTCACTTTAAAATCCTTTCTTTAGATCTTTTAAAAAGGGCCAGTGACAAGCTCTGAAAAACCGGGTTCATATTATTCGTTCCGTAAACTTCTAACCGGGTTTGTCACCGCTGCCCTAACCGACTGAAAACTCACTGTAAGTAAGGCTATCCCTAGCGCTATCGCACCAGCGACCACAAAAATCCATACACTGATAGTAGTCTTATATGCAAAGTTCTCCAGCCACTTGTTCATTGCCCAACTGGCAATTGGTAATGCGATAACGATCGAAACAGATACCAGCTTCAGGAGATTGCCCGATAACATCAGTACAATATTACTTACACTTGCTCCTACAATTTTTCGAATGCCAATTTCCTTCTGCCTTCTTTGGGCTGCGAATGCAGCAAGTCCAAACAAACCCAGACAGGAAATAATAATAGCAAGACCCGCAAAATACTTTGACAGCTTTCCAGCCCTCTGTTCTGAAGAATATAATTGCTGATAAGCTTCATCCAGAAAAGTGAAAGTAAATGAATATTTAGGATGCAATTGTTTGTATAAGCTTTCGATCTTTTTAATAGAAGAAGCCTCATTTCCAGCAGCAATCTTAACTAATATACGATTACTGACCCGAGCATTCCTGAACCGGAAAATAAGAGGTTCAATAGTATGGTGCATGGATCCATACTGAAAATCTTTTACTACACCGATGATTTGCGCCTGGCTATCACCCTTTTCTATAGTTTTACCTATGGGGTCTTTTAGTCCCATCTTTTTTAGAGCAGATTCATTCAGGATGATCTTTGAATCATCATCTTTAAATTCTCTTGAAAACGTTCTGCCTGCTAACAGTTTTAGTCCAAGTGTTTCTACCACATCATAACATATTCTTGGTGATTTAAAGGAATACTCTTCATCTGATTTTTGTCCTCTCCATGAAAAACCGCTTTGATTATCCGTGTCATCCAGAATGGATCCTGCCATTCCGGCTGCATTGATGACGCCGGGAATATTTTTAAGCATTGATAAAAACACTTCAGGGTCACCTGTTATTTCTCCTTCTCTTTGAAAAGAAACGATATTATCCCTGTTGTATCCCAGGTTTTTTGTCCGAATGAAGTCGATCTGTTTGTTAATGATCAGAAAGCCTACGATAAAAATAATAGATAACGAAAACTGCGTAACCACCAATCCCTTTCTGATCCATAGCTCACCTATGGAAGTCTTCGGATTTCCTTTTAATACGGTTACCGGTTTAAATGCTGAAAGATAAAATGCCGGATAAAGCCCGGAAACAAGACCCGTAAACAAAGCAGTCCCTATGATAGGCAAAATGAAACCCGCCTCATAATTTATTTGAATTTGTTTGCCTGTAATTTCATTGAAACCTGGCAGCAACAAAACAACTAATAGCATAGCAACGATCAACGATAACAAAGCCATGAAGATCGATTCACCAAGAAACTGCAACACCAGGGATCTTCGACTCGCTCCTATCGTTTTCTTTACTCCTATCTCTTTCATTTTTCCGGTGGCCTGGGCCGTAGACAGGTTCATAAAATTGATACAGGCTATGATCAATATAAACAGCGCAATTATCGAGAACAGTTTTACATATTGGATCCTGCCGCCAGCCACCACTCCATTTTCATATTGTCCATATAGGTATTTTTTTGAAAACTGCTGAATGAATATGCTGCATATGTTATTCCGCGGATCTTTTGTTTTTGTAAAATCCCTGATCTTCTTTTCAAAAGCTTTTTGATCTGTTCCTTTTTTTAGTACCATGTATGTTTTGGCGTAAGTGCCTGTCCAGTCTTTAGCGTAGCGGTCTCCTTTATATAAATTTTCATAGTTAAATATGATATCAAATTGACTGGTTGAGTTGGCTGGCGGATTTTCGAATATCCCTGAGATATAAAACGGTCCTTCCAGCTTCACCCGATGATCCCACTCCAGTGTTTTGCCCATAATACCCTCTGTAGTACCAAACATTTTTTTTGCCAATGATTTAGAGAGCAACACGCCATTTTTATCAGCCAGCACTGTATCCTTATGACCATGGATCAACCTGAATGAAAACACATTGAAATAATCCTTCCCCGCAAAAATTCCCTGCGCCCCTATATGTTTATTTTCAAATGAAACAACCCCCGGCCCCACAAACCCATTCATAAAAGGGTTTATAGAAACAGCCGTTTCCACCTCGGGCATTTCAGCCACTAATGCAGCTGCCAAAGGCGATGGTGTTTGATCAATGGTAAGAATATTATCTGCCGTCTGTATATTATACATCGCCTGATAGATCCGGCTATCTTTTTCATTGAACTTATCAATGCTCATCTCATCATTCACCCATAAAAAGATCAATATAGCGCTGGCTAACCCGGTCGAGAGCCCTACGAGATTGAGAATAGTGAATTGCCGGTCTTTTATCAATCTGCGCCTGGCGATTCGAAAAAAGTTATGGAACATTTGGATGGTTTTTAGTTTGAAAGACAAGATAACAGGGGGTTTTTTACGAGCCGGGATTCTTTAATTCACGTAAAAATGTGCCGGGAATGGGTTGGTTGGTTTTCAAAGGTTTGTGAAGTTGGTATTTGGCCGATTGTTCGGATACGTTACAGAGATTGTTCGGATACGTTACAGAGGTTGTTCGGTTTTGCGCAGATGAAACTTCCTCTCATGTTGGAACTGTGAATGTTTTCATTGTGTTTGTTTTGATTATCGTGCGGCACAATTAACTACAATCAGTTGCTTTGTCGAGTGACAACCATGTTGTAATGTAGTTCTGCCTTTATCCATGATAAAGTTTTTTTTAAAGTTAACATTTTCAGAGAAATCTTCTGAGTGGAAATAACCGTGAAAGTATTCCGATACCAGAGTAGCAAATGAAACAAAGAAACTCTTTTCATTAGTCCCGAAACGATTATTGTCTGTAATCAGATAATAACTATACAATTTTTTACTTGCAGCACAATCAAAAGTATATTTCATCAAAACTCATTTTCGGGTATGAAGAACTGTTAATTGTATATGGCTTTATCTGATGTCATCAATCTTATTTAGTAAAGGGCATTTTTATTAAAAGCCGGATACAAGTTGACGGGACAGGCTGCTAACCTATAACATTACTAATATCGCTCCGGCAGGGCATTTCGACAGGCCAGGTATTTCGATCATTGTGATACCTGGCCTTTTTATTAAAGCTCTCGATGTCGCAGATGGACTTTGCGTTTAAACAGATCGTCCACTGAATCTTTCAAGTTTCATTACTCAGACCTCAGGCACCCTGATTATTGAAGCCATTGAAAATTGTCCGATGGAAAATGTCCTGTAAAATCATCCAACTTATTTCTCTTCTATTTTCAGTTGATAGTTGCTTGTGATGATTTTTTTTAAGCAAATACTCTTAAACATTTAAGTATCACATAATAATTATAATAAAGAATCTGCTCTCAAGTTATACCTCGGAAATTTCCCGTAATTCAGCGGGGAGTATATCTATAATGAACGAAACTAATCAACCGTGTTTATGAAACGAACGTTACTCTTATTGATTGACATTTTCTTACGACAACATCAAAAAAAAGCTTTAAAACCCGCCTTGGTTCAACCCAGGATATTTACGCCTGAAAAATCAAGGATCAACCCGATAAAATTTGCCGGGATCGGCATTTTTCTAATGCTGAATCTCCTTACAACTTTAGTATCAAGGGCACAGACCACTTATGATTTCAGTACTCCTGCTACATTATCATACGGAACGGGTGCACCATACTGGTATAACCAGGCTAACATCACCATTGACGGAGTTGACTATAAGATCACTTCCGCTGGAAATGGTTCTTTATCCAATGAAAGTACCGGCGGATCGGGAAACTCGAAATGCCTGCAGAAAGAGGGTTCCGGTGGTGACCAGTTTATTTTATCGCGGGCAGATAATAAACCCTTCCAGTTCTATGGTTTTTGGATAAAACACCAAAGCATGAATAATTATGCAGAGTTTTATTCCTTACCACCCTGGTACGTGATCACTTATAACAAGGTGGTAGGAGCAGCTGAAATTTACAACGACAACACACCGATGCAGGGAGCTGTAAAACCAGGTGTTTACACATCATCATCTACTGCATTTACCAAAGATCTTACAGTAAAGTCCGTATCTATTTTTTTCTACGCCAACTACCATTATTGGATTGATGATATAAAAGTCGGCCCTGCTACTTCTGGTGCACCCGCTATCACGGTTCAACCCTCCAATAAAACTGCCTGTATCGGCTCTAACACCGGGTTTTCGGTTACGGCCACCAGTGCAACAGGTTATCAATGGAAGGTCAATACTGGTTCAGGGTTTACCAATATAACAAATGGTGCTCCTTACTCCGGGGCAACCACAGCCAGTTTAACCATTACGGGTGCTACCAGTACCATGGATGGTAACTTGTATCAATGTGTAGCCAGCGGATCCGGAACAATTACATCCAATTCTGCCACATTAAGTGTTCCTACAATTACCACATCAGGCTCCAATACTAATGTCAGTTGCAACGCTGGTTCAGATGGAAGTGCCACAGTAGTTGCCAGTGGAGGCGTAGCTCCATATTCTTATAGCTGGGCTCCTTCAGGTGGAACTGCTGCAACTGCATCAGGACTCACTGCCGGCGAATATACAGTTACCATCACCGATGCAAACACTTGCACCACTACACAAAATTTTACGATCATTCAACCACCTGCATTTGCCGTAACACCAACACAAACTGATGTAAGCTGTAACGGCGGCAGCAATGGCGAAGCTTCAGTAGCTGTAACCGGTGGAACAGGTTCATATACTTATAGCTGGTCACCTTCAGGTGGAACCGGTGCAACCGCATCAGGACTCACTGCAGGAAAGTATACGGTGACCGTCGCCGATGCAAACACTTGCAACACTACACAAAACTTTACGATCATTCAACCTGCTGCAGTTACCGCAACAGCTACTCCGTCTTCGGCAACGGTATGCAGCGGCAGCGCAACAGATATTGTTCTAAGCTCTAACACATCCGGCGTATCCTTTACCTGGACGGCAGCAACCGTGAGTGGAAACGTGGCCGGCGCCAGCGCAGGTACCGGATCTGCTATTGCACAAACATTAACAGGTAATGGCGTTATAAAATACGTGATCACTCCTGCCAATGCCACCTGCACCGGTGCATCAATTACGGTTGTTGTGACTGTGAATGCCTTAACAAGTATAGACAGCCACCCTACTGGCAGTAATATTTATGATGAAGAAAATACCAGCTTTTCAGTTACAGCAACTTCTGCAACGGGCTTCCAATGGCAGGTAGATAATGGTAATGGCTTAATAACATACCAAAATCAAGCTCCTTACTCGGGCGCAAACACAACCACGCTTAACATCACAAATGCTACAGGCGATCTGAACGGATATGCGTTTCGTTGTATTGTCACAGGAAACTGTGCACCAGTTATTTCAAAAACTGCAGTACTTGGAGTAAAAACAAGGACAGTTCAAAAGATTGTCTTCCCTGCTACCCGGGAAGTAACCTACGGCGATGTTGATTTTACTCCTGATGCAATAAGTGACGGAGGACTCGAATTGACCTATTCAAGCAGCGATGAAAACATAGCCACGATTCTTGATGGAAAGATTCATATCAAAAAAATCGGACAGGCCATCATCACTGCCGGTCAGCCAGGTGATGATGATTTCAAGCCTGCGAAATCTGTTACACAACAATTAACCATCAACAGGAAGGACCTGGTGGTAACGCTCAATTCAACACCGCAGATAAACAAGACATACGACGGAACTACGAGAGCCACCCTTACAGCCGGAAACTATACTATAACCGGCCTTGTAGGCAGCGATGATGTCACCGTTGAAGGAACTGCATATTTCAATGACAGCAAAGCCGGAACAAACAAAAACATAACCGTCAATAACTTTGCATTGAGTGGTAAGGATATAGAAAATTATAATTTAACAACTACCACCTCAGACGTAAAAGGTGACATCACTAAAAAGGATATAACCGTTACACTGAATTCGAAGCCCCTGATCAGCAAAATATATGATGCTACTGCAGAAGCTCAACTTGGCGCAGGCAATTATACTCTGACAGGATTAATTGGCGAGGACCAAACAGGCATTACAGGAAAAGCGGCCTATTCCGACAAAAATGCAGGATCAGGTAAAGTTGTTTCAGTCAGCGATTTCATATTGGATGGCCAAGACAAAGACAACTATTCATTGACTACTTCTTCAGCCACCACAACGGGCAATATTGAGGTAAAGCAGATCGGCATTGCTCTCTCCGCTGCATCAGCTATCACCAAAGTATATGACGGTACCACACATGCAACCACAACTGCAGGCAATTATCAGCTTCAGCAGGTTGAAAAAGGAGACGATCTTTCTGTATCAGGTACAGCAGAATATGATAACCCGAATGCAGGAACAAATAAAAAAGTATCCGTCTCCGGGTTTGTGTTGAGTGGAACCGATAAGGATAATTATAGCCTTGGAATTTCGTCTGATCTTACTACAGGAAGTATTACACAGAAATCAATATCGGTAACGCTTCAGCAGACCCCGGTTGTGACTAAGGTTTATGATGGCAACACTGACGCAATGTTAAGCTCGGGAAATTACCTTGTTACGGGAATCGTTGGTTCAGATGATGTAGTACTGAACAATCCTGCAAACGGTGCATACGATAATAAAAATGGCGGCCTGAATATACAGGTAACCGTATCAGGTCTTGAAATATCAGGTAACCATGCAGGTAACTATAGTTTAGTATCAACCACAGCAGAGGCTGCTATAGGAACAATTACTCCAAAAGAAATAAAAGTTGTTGCCCAGGCTCAAACAAAACAATATGGTGAAAACGATCCTGATCTTACTTATAAAACTGAAGGAAAGCTGGAACAGGATGAACTAACGGGCAGCCTTACACGGGCAACCGGCAAAAATGTGGGTGACTATGCAATCTCAATCGGATCGGTTTCTGGTGGCGATAACTACACCATCAGCAAATTCGCACCATCTGTGATGACCATCACTCCTGCACCGCTTGTAATAACTGCAGAAGATAAGACCAAGCCGCAGGGAACATTGAATCCATCCTTCACGTTCCGTTATGGAGGACTGGTAGCAGGTGATTTGCCTTCGGACCTTTCCATACCTGCGGTAGCAACCTCCACTGCAGCAACCGGTTCACCAATCGGCTATTATGATATCGTAGCAGCAGGAGCTGTTTCCAATAATTATACGATAACATTCACTAAAGGCAAATTAACAGTTACGCCAGCCGGAAGCCAGACTCATAGCCTTAAAACATGGAGCAGCAGCCCTGATATGTTGCAAATAAGGATTTATACTGATGTTGCACAGAAAGCAGCCATTATCCTTTATACTGAAAGTGGTCAGCAGGTAATACTGCAACAGCGTCAGCTTCAGAAAGGCATCAACAGCTTTTCGATGCCTGTGGGACATCTTTCTTCAAGCACATATGTTCTGGGAGTAGCAGCTGAAAAATTCAAAGACTCTCAAAAAGTAAATGTGAAATAAAAACCCAAAGCATTCTACCCGGCTATTTCAATAATGCCGGGTAGAACGCTTTCTTTAATCGCTATCCCATCGCGGACAATTAATTTCCACCTTAACAATATCAATTCGTAGCCCAAACATCAATTCGTAATTTATATGAAGACCTTGTATAATAAATTATTTCTTTCAATTTCATTACTGGCATTTAGCCCTGTTTTTTCACAGGATCCTGAACCTATAAACGTTGTTACAACAGCTACTCCATTTCTGCGTATTTCACCCGACGCACGTGCAGGTGGCCTGGGCGATCAGGGGATCTCAACATCACCAGACGCCAGTTCACAATTTTATAATGTTTCCAAATATGCCTTTGCCAGATCTCAATCCGGAATCGGCGCAACCTATACTCCCTGGATGCGGGATCTTAACCTTAAGGATGTATATCTTGCAACAATTGCTGGTTATTATAAACCGGATGAATCGCAGTCTTTATCAGCCTCATTGAGGTATTTCAGCCTGGGCAGTATTCAGTTTTCGGATGCTATGGGCAATGAGCTGAATACTGGTCGTCCGCGCGAGTTCAGTTTTGACCTTGGCTATTCAAGAAAGCTTTCAGATAAACTGGCCCTGGGTATGGCTTTACGGTATATCTATAGCAACCTTGCTTCGGGTTCCAGCTCCGGAACCAACTATAAGGCAGGCAACGCAGTAGCCGGTGATATTGGCTTGTATTATACAACAGTAAATGAAACAGGGCAGGGATTCAATATCGGTGCTGTGTTAAGTAATATGGGATCCAGGATCGCCTATACTACTGATGCCACTCAAAAGAATTTTATCCCTGCCAACCTCGGATTAGGTGCAGGACATACATGGGTCACCGATGGCGTACATAAAATTTCCGTAAATGGAGAGATTAATAAATTGCTTGTTCCGGCATTGCCGAATGGCAATATAGATTCTGCTGCTTATGCCAAATATGCTAGTGATGGCATGGTTAGTAGTTGGGCAAAATCTTTCGGTAATAAAGCCATGGCATATTCCTTAGGTGCAGAATACGTGTATAATGAGCAGTTTGCTTTGCGTGCCGGATATTACACAGATACCAGGAGCCTGGGCAAAAGAAATTATTTTACTGTTGGTGCAGGATTTGATTACAGCATGGTGGGTCTGAATTTCTCATACCTGGTGCCATCCGGCAATGGAGTAAATAGAAATCCACTCTCCAATACTATACGCATCGGTTTTTCACTTAAGTTTGAGTAAGCAACTCTCTTTGTCTTTGCAACAGCTGGCGGGCTATACTATCTTTGTGTTTTATTTTTTCGACACTGCAAAGATATTCTGGTTCATTAACTCATAGCCTACCTCTTACAACGTTCAGTTCATCAACCGGCGTATCAATTCTTTGTTGAGGTAAATGCTTCCAACACGATAAGGTTTCGAATTACCAGTCTGTCTATCATCAAACCATTTTTCTTATAGTTGCGCTGCTCGTCATTTTCATAGCGGGATTAGGTTTATTAGGTCTTACCATTTATGCGGCAGAACTACGTGTAAAAGAAATCGGCATACGAAAAGTATTAGATGCCAGTGTTAGTGGTGCCGTGCTTATGCTTTCAAAAGATTTTTTAAAGCTGGTGCTTCTCGCAGCCTTAATTGCAACTCCGGTTGCATGGTTTTTTATGCATAAATGGCTGGAAGATTTTGCTTACAGGATAAACATCAACCTGTGAGTTTTTATTTTGTCTGCCCTGGTGGCAATCATAATTGCTATGGCAACAATCTGTTTACATGTAGTAAAAGTAGCAATTGCAAATCCAGTGAAGAGTTTAAAAATGGAATAAAGAATTCCAGGATCTTAAGTAAACTAAATAGCTTCTGTTGAGGTAGCCCCTGTATTTTCCAATACAGAAAATAATAATCAATGACACCGGGATAATAGCTCTATTAACCGCTACTTATGAAGTTGACCCGCCTTCACGCATGTCCCCTTACCCCTCACCGGGACATTATTCGCTATTGCAGTTTTTATCAGGAACGTTTCAACTAAGACAAACTGTATTTAGTCGATTCCTTCACCGATTGGCGAAATAAAGTGAAATAAAAATCAAGCTTCTTTCGTGATTCCTTCATTTATAATTCATTGTGAATCGGCACGCCGGTTGCAAATCTGTAATCTGCCAGGCCTGGTGTTCATTCAACAATAATTATTTCAAAATTTTAAAAAACTGCCAATGAAAATGCAAATCAATTTAATCAAACCCCTGCTGGAGTTTAAAGCAGGGCTATAATACCGAAAACAGCCGGCCGAGAGAAGTGAACTAAAGTATTTTCAAAACCATATTAAAACAAACAAGAAAATGAAATTTATTAATACACATAGAATAGCCGTTACAATTGTTTCAGTTACTAAAACGCTTGATGATCTCAAGCGTGAAGGGTACCAGTCCAAATTCAGGCGGGAGCCAACAGGACTTTGCTGTATTGGATTGAAAGTATGGATCACCCCAGAACAATTCAGTGTAGATAACTGCTACTACTACGAAGATATATCAAACCCGGATGCTGACAGGGTGTTATATGCCATCACTACCAGTTTGGGGATCAAGGGGATCCTGGTGGAAACATGCGGAGCTTATATGGATAATATCAGCGAAGAAATGATTGAAAAATTAAAATTCAAAAAGCTGAGGCAAGCCAGCACCATCATGGTAACTAATTTCGCGAACGCGATAGAGAGCTGGTAACGAATTATGGTAAATAAATGCTGTCAAATAAATTGATTACCATAAAATATAATAATACAAGTGCAACACAATGGATTCCCTCGGTTATTGACGGCCCGACTGATCTGAAAAGCGTCAAATATTAGCATACCGGATTTTCCATATCCAGCATTAAAAATTCAACATTATTATCTAATAATAAAATTTAAACAATGAAAAAAGAATTTGTTTCAACAGTCAGCACTATAACTGTAGAAGAATATAAGCCAATAAAAAATATTGTAATTGTTCATGGCGCTTTTGCGGATGCTTCCGGCTGGGAGCCTGTCTATAAAATTCTCAGCAATGACGGTTATAACGTTTCATTGGTACAGAATCCTTTGACATCCCTGGAAGATGATGTTGTTGCAACCGAAAGAATAATAGACAGGCAGGATGGACCTGTAATATTGGTTGGCCATTCATGGGGCGGTGCTGTAATCACCCAGGCGGGCCTTTCATACAAGGTTTCTTGTCTGGTATATGTGGCTGCATTTGTTCCGGAGGAAGGAGAGACCATTCTGGCGCTGGCAACTGCTACGCCGCCTGCGCCCGAAAATGGCATCCTCCCTCCGGATGCAAATGGATTTATTTATTATGACAAGACAAAATTTCATGCGGGTTTTGCAGCGGAACAAAGTGCTGAAAAATCTGACTTCATGTTTGCGTCACAGGCGCCTGTTGCCGCAAGGGCATTTGTAACACCCATAACAAAGGCCGCCTGGAGAACAAAGCCTTCTTACGCCATTGTTGCAACCGAAGACAAAAGCATTGATCCGGAAACAGAAAGAATGATGTATAAAAGGGCGGGTTCAAAAGTTACCGAGATAAAAGGAAGCCACACATTGTTTATCTCCAATGCAGAGGCAGTAGCTGAAGTAATTAAAACCGCCGCAATAGTAACTGCGAAAGAGAAGAGGGCGTTTACTCGAAAAAGTGCTATGAATATTTAATTAAAAAACAAGGATTAAAATCGTATCTCAACATCATTTTTTAAAAATTGAACAGCAAGCATATCTAACCGATGACCATCAAATTCAGTTTACAACATAAAACAAATTCAGTTAAACAATAAATAATTAAAAATCATGAAAAAGATAATTTCAAAAACATTGCTGATATTATTGACTGTATTTTCATTTGCATCCTGCAGACACGAAGGGGTTTATTATCCTGATATTTCAAAAACATTTGTGTTGGTACATGGGTCATGGCAGGCTCCCTGGGTTTGGAACAAAGTAGAAAGCCAGTTAATTAAAGCCGGTCAAAAAGTAATAGTGATAGAGTTGCCAGCCCATGGTGATGATTCTACCCTGCCAATAAATACTTCATTAGATATTTACAGAGACAAGGTCATTGCAGCTGTCAATAACACTAAGGGTAAGGTTATTCTCGTCGGGCATAGTTTGGGAGGAATGATCACATCAGAGGTTGCGGAAAAAATACCGGCAAAGATTGAAAGGCTGGTTTACATTGGTGCCTACATCCCGGCAAATGGCCAGTCATTGCTTGATCTGGCTAATACGGACAAACAATCATTACTAGGCCCTGCACTTGTTCCTTCTGCCGATAAGCTAACATTAGACGTGCAAAAGGATGTTTTAATTTCAATCTTTTGCGAGGATGCACCCGAAAACGTTAAGAAGGAAATGCTTGAAAGATACCGTGCCGAACCCGTCATTCCTTTTACCAACAAAGCAGTTGTAACTGATCAGAACTTTGGCAGAATTCAAAAATTTTACTTGCATACTTTACAGGACCACGCAGTAGGTTTAGATTTACAAAAACAAATGGCAGAGGCAGCTCATGTTATCAAAACATTTTCTCTAAATACAAGCCATTCGCCTTTTTTGTCACAACCTGATGAAGTGGTAAAGATTCTGCTAACGATTGCCTCATTAAAATAATAATAGTGGATCCTTCCCTGACAATCTTTTATTCCCCGTTTTCCAATAACCAATGGCTGGCATATTTATACCAGCCATTACTATTATCCGGAATCCAACCTGGAGTTCATTTTGTCCCTGAATAACACTCAACAATACCACTGCAGTTCGTTATGGTTAATCCAGAAGAATTTAATGGTTGATTAAACTATTTAAGTAAGCAAAGTTCACCGGGTTTTCCTTCGCATCATTCATGCCTTCATACCGTAATAATTTCTCAGCGGTATTTTTCATCGCGTTAATGGCGGCGCTTAAAAACCCCGGGCCAAGGCTTAACCTTGCTACGCCTGTTTTTTGCAATGATTCGAAATCCGGGATACCTGGGAATAATAAAATATTTACAGGTAATACAACTGCTTTGATAACTGCTTCTATATCTTCTATTGTTTTTAGAAAAATTGGATAGAATCCATCAGCGCCTGCGTCTTTATAAGCCTTTCCACGCTGAATGACTTCTGCTAATTTTTCTTCCCCTGATAAATGACCCGCTTTCAGGTACGCATCTGTCCGGGCATTAATAAAAAGCGGTGTTCCCATTGACAAAGCGGTTTTTTTTATAAGAGTTATTTTTTCACACTGCGCTTCCAGAGAATTGAGTGAATCATTGTCCTGATTGCTGTCTTCAATATTAATTCCGGCAATTCCGGTATCAACGAGTTTTTTAATATTTTCAGAAAGCGTATGGTTATTTATTGCATAGCCTGTTTCAATATCTGCTGTAACCGGAATTTTCACTTGCCTTACTATTTTCTGCAGGATGGTTAACAGATCTGCAAAGGGAATTTTTTCTCCATCAGGATAACCATTGCTAAAAGCAATGGAAGCACTTGCAGTGGCAATAGCAGAATAACCCAGGCTCTCCAGCAGCACCGCGCCTAATGGATCCCAAATATTTGGCAGCACAAGCAGTTTACCATTATGGTGCAATTGATTTAATATCACTGCCTTTTGTAATTGAGTATTAATGAATGATGACATTTTAAGTATTTTAGAGTGTATGATAATAATTTTATGGAAAAGATCTGCTGTAGGCAATCCTGAATCCGATTGAATTGGGCATATGTTGATCATTGACAAGCGACGTGCCATCGTGCAAGCACCTGCAAATGAGTAGATCACAAATTGACTTCCTTTTTTCTTTCTCTTTATTTCGTCGATTGACTGGTACGTTTCACTAAATAAAGTGCCTGTTACAAACGATACAACTATAATGAAGCGAAAATAAGAGTAAATAAAAAGCTCCTGGAATCTTCTACGATCTTCTGATGATTTTTTCAGTCATCCCATGTCTCTGATAAGTTAAAGACAACCGCGATATTTAAAGAATCATGTCGCTAAATAGCGAAATATCATAAAGAAAAATTGAAGGCAAGTTTGTAAGTCTTTACAGTTCAAGTTATTATATTCCGGCATTTACTTTGAAATTAAAGATTATCAAGGTCTACGGATTCATGAGAAACTGGCTTTAATAAAACCAGAGAAAGTTAAGGTAGCCCGTTTAAATTAAAACAGGTTCTAAACCAGATAAACTATGATAAGTCCTTTAATTACTCTATTGGCCAATCTTGCGCTCACTTTATCATTCATTGTAGGACTTATATTCGGTATTACACAAGTTCGGGCAGCTGCACGTGATCGACGTGAACGTTTTACTCTTGAAACTTTGCGCACTTTTCAAACCCGCGAATTCGCACAGCTCATCCAGTATATTAGTTCGCAGGATTTCCCGTCCAGCTACGAAGAATTCCAGGCCCGATCTGCAGAAGAGCAAACCTGTTTTATACAATTCGACCAGGAAATGGAATCGATCGGCATCCTGGTGGCGGAAAAATTAATCAATATTGATCTCGTAGTTAAGACATTGGGAGTATTTGTTGCCAATGCCTGGAAAAATTACAAACCCATGTATTTAGATATGCGCGAAAAACTACCCAATCCTTTTCTAGGTGAATATTTCCAATGGCTTTCTGAACGCATCGATGAAAGAATGAGGGATAATCCCCGCAAACTATTTAAAAAGAAAGCAATCGCCTTTAATATAGGTAGCTGAGATATGCCGCGATTCATTTTAGTAAAGTCCAGGCGGTTTTTAGAATACCTGAATATTTTGTTGTGGCATATTGCTGACTAACATTTGCATTAATTGAAAAAGCCTTTTAAAGCTTTCACTGAATAACGCGTCTACGGACGTCCATTGGCGAAATATCGTTAAGTATTTCAAGTTAGAATTTTGTAAATAATTGAAGGCTATATTATTATGATATGGCACATAGGTTGCAAATTTAAATGATTAGGAAGAGATCAAATAAGCAGAGCATTTCGATTCGCCAGGGTTTAAACAACACAGTATTTCAGGATATCGGATTATTTAGATACAAAAAATTTATAAGATGGAAAGCAATAACGCAAATAGAAAACAAATTGTACTTATTGGCGGAGGCTTTGCGGGACTCAATTTCGTGAAACATTTATTTAATAATAAATACTACGATATAACCCTGGTTGACAAGAATAATTACAACTATTTTACTCCTTTGCTTTACCAGGTCGCAACAGGTTTTCTCGAGCCTTCCGCCATTAGTTATCCATTTAGAAAACTTTTTAAGAAAAAGGAAATTGCTTTCAGAATGGCAACTATTTTAAGAGTAGATACAGAAGAAAATTTATTGCATTTAAGTGATGGCAGTGAATTGATTTATGATTTACTGGTATTTGCTGCAGGTTCCAAAACTAATTTCTTTGGCAATGAAGTTATCCGGCAAAATTCATTTTATATTAAAACGATTGATGATGCACTGTCTATGGGTAATGGGTTGATCGCAACTATGGAAAGGGCTTCTGTTGAACAGGATCCTTTTAACAGGAAAAAATTATTGACGATGGTAATTGCTGGTGGTGGCCCTACAGGTGTTGAGCTGGCAGGTATGCTCGCTGAGTTTAAACTGTGTTTACTGAGTATGGACTACCCTGAACTGAAAAACGATATACTGCAGATATATCTAATTGAAGGCTCACCAAATCTGCTGGCACCCATGAGTGATAAGTCTCATAAAGAAGCATATAGAGAGTTGCAACGGTTAGGTATAGATGTAAAATTGAACACGCAAGTCACTCATTATTCTAACGATGAGGTGCATTTATCTAACGGGGATATTATTGAAGCAAAAACGCTTATTTGGGCCGTAGGTGTAACTGCCAATACTTTCGAAGGATTAGATAAAAACAGTCTTGGAAAGGGAGGTAGAATGATCACAAATCAATACAATCAGCTGAAAGGATACGATAATGTTTATGCAATTGGTGACATTAGTATTCAATACGATGATATAAATTATCCCAATGGTCATCCGCAACTCGCACAGCCTGCGATTCAGCAAGGCAAGCGGCTAGCTAAAAACTTACTATTGCAGGCCAGGAAGAGGAAAATGAAACCATTCAAATATTTTGACAGAGGTGATATGGCAATCATCGGCCGGAGATGGGCTGTTGCAGATCTATTCAAACATCGCCTGCATTTAGGTGGAATTTTGGGTCTGTTGCCATGGCTCTTTGTACATCTGATCTCCCTTGTTAATTACAATAACAAAATCAAGACTCTATATAACTGGGTGTTTGCCTATTTAAACCATGATCAGGTATTGAGAATGATTTTTCGTTCCGGGAACCAGGAAACAAAGTTGGATACTAAACAAACCAAAATCATACAGAAAAAGGCAGACGTCATTGGTTAAATGGAGAAATACACAATTGTCAATATTTTTTAACTAGTAAAAATTAATAAATGGAAGAGCGACTTAATGTACAGGCACTTGGACAAAATGCCTTAAAAACTCTTTACGGTATTGGTAATTATCTGAAGCGTTCGCCGATAGAGGCCCAGCTTCAGGAACTGATATTTTTCAGGGTGTCCCAGATAAATGGTTGTGCTTACTGCCTCGATATGCATTACAAAGACGCACGCGCTAAAGGTGAAACAGAACAACGCCTTTATGGATTAAGTGCCTGGCGTGAAGCGCCATATTATACCGAACGTGAAAGAGTAGCGTTCGCCTGGGCCGAAGCTGTTACGGATTGCGTGGTGCCTGATGATATATACAAAGAAGCAAAACAGCAATTTTCTGAAGCAGAGTTAATTGACCTCACGCTTGCAACTACAATTATTAACACGTGGAACCGTATTAATCTGGCCTTTCCTGATCTTCCCGGATCATACCAGGTAGGGCAGTTCCGATAAATGTTTGAATTGCTATAATATCATAATAATTATATTCTTAGAAAAGGCGCACAGCTATGAAATGCTTTTTTTAACACACGGTCCGGATAGGGACAGGCAAAACAATTCCATTATGAAAATCGTAGTGATTGGTGGTACAGGACTTATAGGATCAAAACTCGTAAACAAACTTCGTCAGCTTCAGCATGAAGTGATAGCAGCATCGCCGGCAACTGGTGTAAATATTATTACAGGACAAGGACTCGATGAAGCGCTTAAAGGAGCACAGGTAGTTGTTGATCTGTCAAACCCTCCATCATTTGATGATGATGTAGCGACGAAATTTTTCCAGACGGCAGGATCTAATCTTTTTGCTGCAGAAGCCAAAGCAGGGGTGAAGCATCATATTGCATTATCAGTAGTAGGGACAGATCGCCTGCAGGCAAGCCGATATTTCCGTGCTAAACTTGTTCAGGAAAAACTGGTCAGAGAGTCCGGAATTCCCTACACCATTGTACATTCCACACAGTTCTTTGAATTTATACCTGTCATTACACAATCAGGGACGATGGGCCGGGAGGTACGTATTGCACCTGCTGCTTTTCAGCCAATTGCCGCAGACGATGTAGCTGAAATAATGAAAGATATAACTATCGGTACACCAATTAATACCATTACTGAAATTGCAGGTCCTGAAAGAATGCCTCTTGACGAATTTGTCGGCTTTTTTATCACAGCAACAAAAGATCGACGGGTGTTGTTTAGGGATGTGCACGCTCCTTATTTCGGTTTAGAGCTAAATGATCAGTCTCTCGTTCCCGGAGAAAACGCCCGTTTAGGTAGGATTAAATACAATGATTGGTTAAAGGCACGGGCTCAGGTTGTTTAGTTACAAAACAATTTATGGATTCGCTTTCTGCCTGCAGAAACGAAGATGATGGGTGTCGGGTCTGCACACCTCGTACTTTTCAGGTTTGTTATCATGAATTAGAGACAAATTTTTTCAGTAACTTTCAGGTAGTGAGGAATTGAGTCCCGGTCCATTTTATGCAGCCGATCCGGCAATATTAAAGTAGTAGAAGAAATCCTGATTAAACAGAGCACAGAAGGCGAATTTCTTGTTCGCAGAGACTATCAGATCACAGTTACTCTCCTGCCCTTAACACATCATTCTTTTAGGACCTCTGCATCAGAATTTAATGATTTAATTGTTAAAAGCCGGTCAATGAAAAAAGTAGGAAATTCTGAAAACAAAAAGAATCATCAAGCTAAGTCACCATCGGATCAAAGCTATATAAATACTCTCCAGGGGAAGCTTGATGCCTACGAAAAGGAAAAGAGTATTCTACTTGCTTTAAGTAATGATATCACTAAAGTCAGGGAAAAAGATGACCTGATTAACCTTTTCTCATCGAGACTCAAGGGGTTATATTATTTTACGCATGCTGTTGTTTCTCTGATTGATAAGCAAAGCCAAACATACTATCCATTCTTAATCAATCCGGAAGCCTTACCCATCAAACATCAAAAGGAGCTCCCATCGTTACTTCGAATGCGTTTTCCAATGACCGATCCCTTCATTTTGCAGGTTTTGGATTCAGAACGGCCTGTATCTTTTTTACTGGAAGAGATCATAGACAAGCCAGGCATTCCGGCTTTTATAAAAGTTAATTACGAATGCGGAATCAGGAAAGCGATGGTGGCTATCTTAAAAAATAAAATGGAATCGATTGGCTATGTAATTATTTATTCAGACCGTATGGATAGTTTCCCTGACGACTTCAACCGGGTTTTGTACGGCATTGTTCCCCATTTATCCAATGCCGTTTCCAATATTATTATAAATGAAGAAATCAGGTATAAGGAATTGGTTAATGAAATTTTGCTTTCTCTAAGTAATGATATGGTAACCGTGCGCAGCAGGACAGACTTATTAAATGTGATAAATTTTAGCCTCAGGAAACTTATTTATTTTACGCACTGTATAATGACTGGTCTGAATGAATCCGGCGAAACCTACTATGCGTTTATACTTGATCCTGAATCCCGGGCGAAAAACTTTTCAGAATATGCTGAAATGCTTTCCATAGCAAATCCTGTTCAGGATGGAATTTATGATGTTGCATCCCTTTCAAATAAGCCAGTTGTAATTAATACTGCAACGGTTGATTTGACCAAAGCACCGCTTTGGCTTAAACTCAATTATGAAGCCGGGGCAAAGGAAATGATGATCAAGGTTCTTCCCGGGGAAGGCAAGCCTAAGCACAGTATAATTTTATTTTCAGACAGGACAAATAATTTTGATGAAAAGGCGATACATATCATAGAACGTATTTCCAGTCAGCTTGCCACTGCTGTAAGTAATATTTCGGCAAATGAAGAAATATTAAAAAAAGAACGGGATAAGACCTATTTGCTGAATTTCAGCCATGAAATAGCTGCTGTGAGAACCATAGAAGATCTTTCCAATGCAATTTATAATTCGTTAAAAAAGTTGGGCCTGGTAAAAGCATATTTTATCAGAACCATAAATGATGATAGAACTACGATGAGTTCCTTTATGAATGATAAGGATTTTATTTATAAAGATAATGTCGCATTCAAGGAGCTACTCGAAACAAAAATTCCAATAAACGTTGGCATTACTGCAAAAGTGTTAAGCGGGAATGTTCCGCTTCTTATTGATTTTGTAGACGAAATTAGCCAGGGTAATACGGATCCCTTTATAGAATGTTGGAAACAGTTGGGTGCTCAAAAAGCAGCATTTCGAAAGATAGTAGGCACACCACTTCGTATAGGCAATATTGACCTGGGAATTCTTTGGGTAATAACTGACAGAATAAATATGACCATTCTTGAAGGAATAAGCACTCAAATATCTCTCGCAATTTCCAATATCATAGCCTATGAAGAAATCGCAAGCAGGGAGGAAGAAAAATCAATCCTGCTCTCTTTAAGTGATGAAATTGCTTCCCTGAGAAACAGGAATGATTTGTTCAAGGTGGTAAATGACAGGATAAAGAAATTATTCTCCATAGAACAATTTGGCATTGCAAAAATTAATGAAGACCGTGAAACCCACAGCGCTTTTATGATGGATATGGGCGATTCTGTGAGCAATCAGGAAGATTTTGCCGAAGTGACCAGTATAAAGTATAGCATCACTGATAAAGCCTTTGCTGCTGTCATGTATTCGGACGATCCTGTTATTCTTGATGTAGACCGTCTTTCAAAGGAAACGGATGTACCCAAATATGTAACATTTTGGAAAGCGGTTGGCTTTCGCAAACTTTTGTGTTTGATGCTGAAGGTGGGCGGAAACCCGGTAGGCACTATTTTTTTTAATATCCCTCCCGAACAAATTGTTTCTGTTAAAGACAATTTGTTGAAAGCTGTTTGCGCTCAATTAGCGGTAGCTGTTTCGAATATACTCGCCAATGAGCAGGTTCTTGCCTATAAACAAATGTTGGAAATCGAGAATGATCATCTTAAAGAGCAGATCAAAACAATCTATAATTTTTCTGATATCATTGGTAGTGGTCCTGAAATGCAAAAGGTATACCGCCTGATGACCCTTGTAGCAGAGTCTAATTCCACCGTTCTGTTATTGGGTGAAACAGGTACAGGAAAGGAATTAATTGCGCGGGCAATTCATAACGCATCTCCAAGGAAGGAGAAATTGATGGTGAAAGTAAATTGCGCTGCATTACCTGCAAACCTGATAGAAAGTGAATTGTTTGGACATGAGAGAGGGTCGTTCACGGGTGCGATTGATCGAAGGATTGGAAAATTCGAATTGGCTAATAACGGAACGCTGTTCCTGGATGAGATTGGAGAAATGCCTCTTGAAACACAGGTGAAATTATTGCGGGTAATTCAGGAACGGGAATTCGAAAGAGTGGGCGGGAAAACGACAATAAAGGTAAATGTGCGAATTATTGCAGCTACTAATCGTAAACTGGATGAAGAAGTAAATTCACATCGGTTCAGACCAGATCTTTATTACCGATTAAATGTATTTCCAATTAACCTTCCATCCTTAAGAGACAGGTTGGAAGATATTGAGCCTTTAGCAAATTTTTTTGTTGAACGCTATAGTAGAATCACTGGACGAAAAGTTACTTCTATATCAGCGAAAGTCAACAAGGAGTTAAAAAGCTATTCATGGCCTGGAAATGTAAGAGAGCTGGAACATTTGATCGAAAGAAGTATTCTTTTAACCGAGGGAAATGTATTAAAAGAAATACAACTGCCGGTAAAGAACAAAATTAAAAGTGATGATGCCGATATTTCCCCTAAAGGCCTGCAGGAAATCGAGTCCTCATATATCATTGAAGTTTTAAAAAAATGTAAGGGTAAGATATCCGGTATTGGCGGGGCTGCCGATGTACTGGGAATTCCGGCGACTACCTTACATTCTAAAATGAAAAAATTGGGTGTTTCAAAACCGGATTATTTCCAGAATCAAAATAAAGAAAGCGTGTGAACAAGTGTTGCGCAAAGACAGCAGCGACGCTGAGCTGATTAAAAATACTATTGTATCAAAAAAAATAAGGAAAAAGCAATACTTTGGAATGAAATTCACATCTAACTGATCTTGCCAGCTTTATGATATATTACTACGCCAAAATGATGTGTCAAAGGATCAGGACCAGGAAACTACCCATTATTATTAATGTCGGCGGTCTGGCCCTTGCACTGGCCGCTGTTCTCCTGATTGCAAAATGGGTTCAAAACGAACGCAGTTATGATGGATTTCACAAACAGGCCGATAGAATCCATCTCCTGAAAACGCTGGCACAATCGACCGGCAATGAGGGTCCGGCGAACGAAAATACACCATATCCATTAGGTATGGCAATCGCGAATGGTGTCCCTGAACTGGAACTTACAACGCAAATGCTTCGGATCGCCAGAAATGAACTTACACTAAAAAATGGTACCGAAATTTTCAGAGAAGAAAATAGCACTTATGTAGATGAGAACTGGTTCGATGTCTTTAGTTACAGGTTCATCGAAGGCTCGCCTGCACTGTTTAATGCTCACCCAAATAACCTCATTATCACAGATAGCAGGGCGAAAAAAATCTTTGGTACATCATCCGCCGTCGGAAAGATCGTAATCATTGATTCAACAGTGTTCACGGTGAGTGGCGTGATCGCCGATAACCAACCGAATTCGAGCTTTCAGTTTAATGCAATCCTCCCCTTGAAATCATATCTCAAAACGGCAAACCATCTGGTGGAAATGAACGACTGGCAATACAGCCCTGTCAAAACTTTTGTGCGACTCCACAGCAATGCTTCAACAGCCATCGTAGAGGAAAAAATAAACAAGATTATTAAAGAACATGAAACCGCGAGAAACAATATCGGATTGCTGCCGCTCAGGCAAATGTATTTTCATTCTGAATTTCAGACTTCTGCATTTCAACATGGCGACAACAAACGGGTAACGATCTTCACCTGGTTGGCGATCATCCTGCTTGTCACTGCAAGCATCAACTACGTTAATTTCTCGATCGCCAAAATTGGTGATCGTGTGAAGGAGCTTTGCATCAGAAAGATCACCGGCGCTACCGCCACGCAATTATTTTTACAGGTAATGGCGGAAGCACTTATTAACACATTGATCGCGATGGTGATAGCAATTACTCTTGCTGTTTTTGCAATGCCCCTATTAAAAAACATAAGCGGTTCAGTATTTACAGATTTTTCTATCAATACATCATATATCAGCATCATAGCTACGGTGCTGGTTGCCGTAATACTGTTGACAGGCCTCTATCCCGCCATCATTTTGTCATCCCAGAAAACAATGAACCTGTTGAAGGGACATATGTTTCTCAATATCAGAAACAGCTGGTTCAAACAGGCGCTGATAGTTGGCCAGTTTGCATTCGCCCTTTTTATGATTATTGCCACGATTGTTGCGCAGCGCCAGTTGATATTTATTCAGAAAGAAAACAACGCATATAACAAATCACAAGTATTCACAGCCACACTTCCACCAGAGTTTCATAGCAAGCTATTTCGCTTTTCAGGCGACGCAGAAAAAAACAAACAGGTCGAAATTGCGCGCGAGAGTTTTCTTTCAGCGCTGAAACACGAACTGCAAAATCTCCCTCAGATCATGGCCATATCGCGCGCGTCGTTTTCGTCGGTAGTCAATAACAATTATGTTACAGGTCGCGGACTTAACTGGGACGGGAAGCCGGATGACTTTAATCCATCTTATATCGCATTTGATGCTGAAAAATCAATTGCTGGTATTTTGAATCTTCAGCTGGCACAGGGTAGATGGTTTGATGATAAAGTGGAAACCGATCAAAAAAATATCATATTGAACGAATCTGCTGTGAAAAAATTCGGCATCAGGCAACCGGTGATCGGTAAGCGTATCAATGAAGGAATAGTGATTGGTGTGGTAAAAGACTTTTATCATCAGAATATGCGTGAGCCGATCGTGCCACTGGTGTACAGGATCGACGGCCCGCTTGCCGAAGCATTTATCATTCAGTCGAACCCGAGCGATGTGGAAGATGCTTTGACCCGTACGCAGGCGGTGTTCAAACAGTTTTTTCCAAACAGCGTTTTTGAATATTCTTTTGCAGATGATGAGTTTGAAAGGCTATACCGCGCAGATCGGAACTTCCTGTTTTTGGCGTTTATTTTTTCGGGGCTGAGCATATTGATTTCTGTGCTTGGTTTACTTGGCCTCACCTTGTTCATGATCAACAGACGACGCAAAGAAATCGGTATTCGAAAAGTGATGGGGGCCAGTGTTTCAGGTATTACTGTTTTACTAACAAAAGATCTTTTAAAGCTGGTGATGATTGCAATTATTATTGCCACTCCCTTAGGCTGGTGGGCAATGAACAACTGGCTGCATGACTATCAATACCGAATCAGATTGAGCTGGTGGATGTTTGCGCTCGCTTCGGTGATTGGAATGGGTATTGCGATTCTGACGTTGGGCCTGCAGGCTGCGCGTGCAGCTTTGGCAAATCCTGCTGAAACGTTGAAAAGCGAGTAAGGGCAAATATGGACGAATCAACTATCTATAAAGACCGATACCAAATTTGGAATTGGCTTTAAAACAAACCTCAACAAGAATTTTTTGAAAAGCGGTTCAGCAAAAATTAGATGCCGGAACAGCATTCTGCACTAAAGCATTTGCGATACAGACGGCGCTTTAATATTTGATTTTATTGACATGCGGTTTCCAGGAAGAAACTGTAACAATCATTACAACAGCAACTACCAGATAAGGTATCAACACATTTATTGGTTTATATGAATCAGGATCCTGAATCAGATTGAAAAGCGCGGTTTTATTTTGCTCCGGAGAACGAGGGATAAGAGCCTGAGCCACGTTCCATCCCATATGCACTCCAATCGACAACAACAATTTCCCTGTTTTTATGTAGCAAAGACCATATAAAATTGATCCCAGTCCTGTTGTAAGTAAGGTCATTAAAAATTGATTCAAGGTAATATGTGTATTCAACTTCAGATGCATTATAGCGAAGGGAACGATGATGACTAACTGGGCAGTCCATGGACCATAAACTTTCAACATGCTTTGAAAAGGATAGCCACGATAAGTAAACTCCTGTACAAAAGACGACCAAAAATGAATCAGGATCAGCACCTGGATATAAACTACATCGACCTTTCCGGAAAATTGTAAACTGCCTTTATTTAGTAAAATCGTTATCCCAGCCGTGAGTGACAAGGCAAGAAAGCCTATACCAATACCGGAGAAAAAATGTTTCCAATCTTTTGTATTTTCTGGTTTAAACCCAAGGCTAAAAAGCGATTTCCTTTCTTGTCTCAACATTATATAACTTAATAACATTGCAATGGCAAAATAGTAAAAGAGACTATCGAGCATCGGATATATGCTGGCTATATAAGCTGCAGCAATAATGATTAAAAAGTAACACGATACTTTAAGCCATATTGGAAAATTGGGCGTGATGTTCCTGGTATTCATGGAGCTGTTTTGAGCGCAAATACGCCCATTACCATTCCAGTATCAAATTTAATCGACGGTTGAAATGAATTTTACAACCAATGAAAAGATCTGGGCAACGAAGAGAAGTCGCAAGATCTGATTTGAATCGGTAGCATGTTCCCGAATCCCAGCGGTGTCGATTAACCGAAAAAGAATTCCATCGATGTTCAGCACTTCTTCTATGGTATCACGGGTAGTGCTGAGTGCCGAATTGCTGAATCCTCAATTCATTCACTGCTTAGGACAGTCCAGTCCTGTCTCGTTTGAATGCTGACATGTTAGCCGGTAATATTGCGCAGCATTAACACTCAAACAAACAAAATCGTATTATGAAAAAGTTTTTCTTCCTGGCAACAACCGCCGCCATGCTAATATTGAGCTCATGTAAAAAAGACAATGTCGATGGTCCGAACCCTAACCCTGATACGGATCCTAAACCATCTCCATCAGAAAAGGTTTTGAAAAAAATGACTAAGATCAAAAACGGTGCAACAACTGTTTACACATTAGCTTATAATGGCAGCAAAAGACTGGTATCGATTATCGCAGATAATAACATAGAGAAAACCCTGTTTAGCTACGACGCGGCAGGCAATCTGGCACAAGCTGAGCAAAGCGACGAAGAATTCCATAATATTTACAATTATGTCTTTGTGGACAATGTTCCAAAATCTGCAAGATTTAAAAGTTGGATGAGCCGTCCTGGTAAACCTCAGGAACTGATCGAAGATGACCTCCTTACCTATACCGTAGAAAATAACCAGGTAAAAAATATACATCTCGTAATGCAGCTTGCTGAAAATGCAGAAACAGACTTCGGGATGCACTACAGCAACGGTAACCTTACCAAAGTAACTGCAGACGCGCCGTTCCAGTACACCGCGGAATTTAGTTTTGGGAACAAAAAGCCAGTATTACCGGCGGTTTCAAAATGGGTGCTTGATCACGCGGGCTTCTCACTGCAGTACTCAGCCGGGAATGAAGTGTTGTCGGCAAAATTTGATTTCCCGAACAATAACTTCGACAGATCGATTACCTCTCAATATACATATGACGCCAATGGTTATGTGCTTACATCTACCGATGGTATAGCTACGATCCAATTCGAATACGAATAACCTTTTTTACATTTAATAGCTCCGTGCAGCAGGCTGGTTTTCCTTAGGGAACTGATCCTTTGCCAAAAGTTCCGGTTCCCTTGAGGTTTTTGTGCTGAGAGGAATGATCGCTTTCAGCACACATCCCTGCCCGGGAGAGGAGATGATATTGACGCTGCCATCGTAGAAGCCCGCACGGTTGCTCATATTTCTTAAACCGATACCACCAGTCACCTTGCTTTTATCGAAGCCGACACCATCGTCTCTTATCGTAAGACAGATATGTTTGGAAGTCATGCTCAACGCGATCACAGCTTTTTTTGCACGTGCATGTTTTATGATGTTGTTGATCTGCTCCTGGATAACCCTGTAAATGGTCAGCTTTATACTGTTATCCAGCTCTTCTTCCCGGTAGTTATCGGTGCTTAGTTCCAGGTGCACGGAAGTGGTAAGGCTGATCAGTTCAGTCAGCTTGTTGATAGCTTCAATCAAACTGATATCGCCCAATGACGGAGCTACCAGCGACTGTGACAATTTGCGGATCTCTTCAATTGCAAGGTTGAGAGTAGCCCCACATTTTTTCAACCCTTCAGATTTAATTCCTTCCGTTTCCACGGAATACTGCAGGTATAGTTTTGAGGCCACCAGGAGCTGGTTGATGTTGTCGTGTAGTTCTTTACCGATCTCATCCCGCTCTCTTTCCTGTACCTTTATGCTCGTTTCCGTTATCAGTTTTTGCTGAAGTTTGCGCTGGCGTTCAATTTCCGCTTCTGCTTTTAACCTGTCAGTAATATCATTGGCCAGCACCAATATAACTGGTTCATTTTCGTAAAGCACTTCATGCGCGATCACTTCCACAATAACAGGGTCCCCATTTTTTTTCTTGTGATGACGGATCCCCGATTGCTGAAGGCCTTCCGTTTCGTATCCGGGTAAGTTCAGGCTTTGAGAGTTGATGGCCAGAAATTCTTCTCTGGTATACCCGTAATGATGTATGGCAGATTCATTCACATCGATGATGGTAAGGGTGGTGCATGAAACCATCCACATCGGCAATGGATTTCCTTCAAACAATAACTTGTATTTACGTTCAGACAAGCGTAATGTTTCGATCGCCTGTATGCGCGCGGCCCTGGACCGATAGCTATCCATGGCACTGGTAATGGCGCGGGGTAAACGTTGTAACCGGTCTTTCAGAATATAATCGCTGGCCCCTTCCTTCATCACATTTACCGCGTACTCTTCCGAAACAGTAGCGGTGATAAGAATAAAAGGAATCTGGATATTAAGTTCTTTTACAATTTTAAGCGCCTCATGCGAATCGAAAGAAGGCAAGGAATGATCAGACAATATAATATCGGGCGAAAATTCTGTTAAGCCCCGTATGAACTCTTCTTTGGTTTCTGCTAAAAAAATCTCTCCCTGCAATCCGGCCTTCTTGAGCTCCCTGGCTACCATATCGGCATCGGAGGGCAGATCTTCCAGATGAAGTATTCTTAAAAATTGGCTCATTCTCGGTTATTATTAACTAGCTCTTCGGAATTTGGTTTGTTAACAGCCAGTACATCCCCAATTCGCTCACTGCTTTAGCAAAATTTTCAAACTCAACGGGTTTTACCACATAGCTGTTTACTCCAAGCTGGTAGCTGGCTATCAGATCCTTCTCTTCGCTCGAAGAGGTCATAATGACTACAGGGATGGCCCGGGTGCTCTCGTCGGCTTTTACGCGTCGCAATACTTCAATTCCATCCACCCTTGGCATTTTGATATCCAGCATGATCACTTTGGGTTTGATAGTATATTTGCCGCCAAAAAGGTAATCGAGGGCTTCCTGTCCGTCTTCCAGGTGAATGACACTATCCGCAAGATTCACTTTTTTCAATGCCCTGATCGTTAAAGCGGCATCATCCATATTGTCTTCTACCAATAAAATTTCTCCTACATTTTTACTCATATGTTACTAGTTGCCTTGAATTCTGTTATTACCAGTTGCGTTGAATCCTGTGAATATGTTCCTTCTGCTTCGCGGCCTGGTTCTTTTGCGTGGGGTACGGTAAAATAAAAAGTGGCGCCCTGGTCAACCGCTGCTTCTGCCCGGATCTCGCCGGAATGTTTGGTGATGATCCTTTTTACAAAAGCCAACCCTATTCCCGTTCCTTCGAACATTTTCTGGCTATGCAGGCGCTGAAAAACACCGAATAGTTTATGTGCATGCTGCATATCGAATCCTACACCATTATCCCTTACAAAATAAACCGGTACCGGATTTTCCCTCTGAAAACCTATTTCAATAACAGGATTGGCTTGTTTGGATGAATATTTGATCGCGTTACCGATCAGGTTAGTCCAGACCTGTTTGATAAGATTTGGATCACCCTGGCAGGCAGGCAGTTTATCCACTATCACCTTGTATCTGCCTTCCGGTTCAGCTTGCAGCAAGTCAGTTACACATGCCTGTACCAGTTTATTCATATCTATTTGATGACGCGCCAGTTCCTGCCCTCCCATCTTCGAAAAAGCGATCAGGTCATCAATAAGCTTCCCCATCATTTTTGCATTTGAAATGATCTTGTCGACAAGCGCCGTGGCATCCTCATTAAGCGCTGCATTATAGTCTTCGTTCAGCACCCGGGCATAACCATTTATGGCCCGAAGTGGTGCCCGAAGATCGTGCGACACCGAATACGAAAAAGCTTCCAGTTCTTTATTCACCCTTTCCAGTTGAGCCGTGCGTTCCTTTACTTTCTGCTCAAGATTTTGCTGCGATTGGCTTACCTGTGCCACCATAGTATTAAAAGCGATCGCAAGTCTGCCCGTTTCGTCGTTGCGGTTCACCTTTACTTTTGATAAATAATTGCCAGCCGCTATAGAAGTAGCAGCAACTGTAAGTTCCTCCAAAGGTCGGGTGATATTTCGGCTCATAAGCCAGGCAATAAAAATACCTGCAGCGATCAGTATCGCTCCCGTGGCAAGCAGCAAGCTCAGGAACCGTGTGGCGGCCTCCAGTACTTTCGCTTCGGAAAGCTCCAGTAACACCACCCAGGGCGTATGGGGAATCGGCTTCATTGCGGCAATAACCGCGGTTCCGTTTCGTGAATAGTCAAAAGAGTTTTTGTCGGATGCTTTTTCCATCGGTGGTACACCGATAGATTTTATCATATTGGTCCAAACGGTCTTATCCTTATTACCCAGGTTGATGACTGCATCCGTACCAAGCAACTGAGAAAACTGTTTTAATGCTTCCGGTGTAGTCCGCATCACTCTCCATCTGACCACATATCCTATTGCACCGCTTTTTCCCAATACACTGGTGATAACAGGGTAATAAATGGAGTCATTTACCACACATAATTTTCCAACTTTTGAAGTATCAGTAGGCAGAATTGCTGTGATCAATAAAGAATCAAAATTTACCCGTTTCCCGATACCGGCTTTTGAAGAATAAAATAATGGCTTCCGGTTAACATCCAGCAATTGCACAAAAACGGAAAGTGAATCCTGTCGCATTTTTTCAATCGCTTCCTTCGCACTGTCCAACAGTACCGTGTTACCAGACTGCAAATATTCTTTTACCGGCCTTTGATTGGCGGTCGCATGCGTTGTGTTTATAAAGGCTTCAGCTGATTTTCCGAATAAGCTCCCTAATTGTTCGGTCAGGGCTTGCAGGCGATCTCGTCCCATAGCAAGCGCGGCGCGCTTCACTCCAAAATAAGAGATAAAGCTAAATGTAATAATAATAACAAGTAATAAAACACAGATCAACAGTGGAAGCCGTTGTTTGAGTGAAAGGCTGCGAAAAGTAATAATGCGGACTCCCTGGTTTAAGGATATATTTTTACCCATATTTTGATTTTGATAGGACTGAGATTCACATCCGGGTACGTCGCTTTGCAATAGGGGGGGGATAGTAATATTCAAACGAAGAAACACAATCCGTTACAATCTACCAATAGTAGTTATACTTATCCCATGTGAAATATACCATGACCAATAATATAACGGTTTCGAATAATTGACACTTTGGATGGAAAACTTTAACCTCTTAAAGAAGTATTTCTGGTTTAACCGCTTTCAGAATGATGATCTGTTAAGCAACACAACTGGGATTGAGCTGAAGGATAAGTTTATTATATAAAATGCATATATAAGCTACGTCATCACATCCATCGCCGATAGGTACCTGTTGAATAACCTTACCTGGAATTGCATCCAGCACTATCAGCAATTTATCACATCCGGCAAACAACCGATGTGATTTTCTATCTATTGCAAGACCTGTTGGCCCATCAGCCGGAGTTAATGCCAATGTTTTTCAACCGTGTTTGTTTTCACATCAACCTGTATGATCTCATTTTTATCTTCAATATTTACAATTAATTCATTTTTTAATATTTTAGGTTGATGGAAGATTTGTGGAAGAACGTGTATTATATAGTAGATGGAGCATGGAAGGCAACACGATCAACAATAATGGAAGCGCAATTAAAAACCCACCTATTACGGCGATCGCCAGTGGCTGGTGCAACTGCGCTCCGGCGCCAATACCAAGTGCAAGCGGTAACAAAGCGATTATAGCTCCTAAGGCCGTCATCAATTTGGGGCGAAGCCTGGTAGAGATTGCGAATACGATCGCATCATCAACGGAACGTGAGTTCAACGCCTCCCTGAATTGCAAAAAAGTAAAGATGGAATTTTCACCGATGATACCTACAATCATTATGAGGCCGGTATAACTTCCGACATTGAGTGGCGTTGTGGTCAGATATAGTGCAAGATAACTTCCTGCAATGCCAAGAACGGCGATAAATAAAATTGTCAATGCTACCCTCAGCTCTCTGAATAAAAATAAAATAACTGCAAATACCAGTAGACTCGCTGTGATAAGGATGGTCAGTAATTCATTGAATGATTGCTTCTGTTCCGCATAAGCGCCACCATATTCGATATGATAATTTGCAGGCAGCGCTATCTGTTTTGTGATCGCCAGTTGTATTTCTTTGATCACTGTTCCCAAATCACTATTGTCGAGTCGGGCCGTAATAACGCCCATAGTCTGTAGATTCTCACGCTGGATCTCCGCATCACCCGGATTCACTTTTACCGTAGCCAGGGAAGAAAGGGGCCTGACACTGCCATTCGGAAGGAAAATGCTAAGGTTTCTGATCGATTCCATGCTTTGATTCTGCCTTTTTGCGTATACCACCCGGATATTGGACAACTGTTCCTTCTCAAGTATATTTCCAGCGACACTTCCCTCCAGCGCTTCCTGAACCTGTGCCTGGAAACCGCCAGGAGAAATTCCGAATTGAGCAAGTTTACCATAGTCAGGTTGTATACTGATACCGGGACCCGCTATTACAATGCCATCAAATACATCTGCAGTGCCCTGCATTTTTTCTACCACTGCAGCTATCTGTTGTGATAGTTGTTGCAATGTTTGCTGATCATCTCCAAATACTTTTATCTCCACTGGTTGAATGGAACTCATCAGGTCGCCAAGCATATCCCCTATTACCTGTCCGAAATCTATTCTTAAAGCGGGTTGGGTTGATTCAATACGGGCGCGAATATCTGCGATCACTTCGTCGGTAGTTCTATTGCGATTCTTTTTGAGTTGAATCAGATAATCACCGGTATTAGGTTCAGTTATGAAGAAGCCCATCTCTGTTCCCGTTCGTCGTGAATAAGTTTCTACTTCAGGAACCGATTGTAATAATTGTTCGGCCTGGCGTAGCATTCGGTCTGTTTCATCGAGAGAGGTTCCGGGTGGTGAGGCATAATCCAGTATAATACTGCCTTCATCCATTTCTGGCAAAAAACCGGTCTGTAGACGAGGAAGAATTAAAATGATCAACACCATGAGCGCTCCGGAAAAAATAAAACTTAGAGAAGGCCGTCTGATAAAAAAAGAAACCCATTTCTGATTTTTTACGAGATGGACATCGGCAGTTTTTATTTTCTTTTTTTTATGTCGTGTGAAAACGAGATAGATAACCGGTAAACATAACCAGGTTATAAAAAATGAGCAAACCAGCGCAATGATCATGGTATTGGTCATTACCTTGAAGTACGCACCTGCTACTCCGGTCATCAGTACAAATGGTATAAAGATTACGATAGTACTTATCGAAGAGCCAAGCATTGCGGGAAATAAATACCGGATAGCTTTCTGCAGAAGCGAAGACACCGGATCTTCAGGATGCTCTTCCTGTGTTCGGTATATCTGTTCCACCACCACAATTGCATCGTCTATGATTAGTCCGATGGCCGCTGCAATAGCACCGAGCGTCATAATATTCAGTGTATATCCGATAGCAAAAAGCGTTATCAGCGTAAGACAAAGCGTTACCGGAATTGTCAGCAATAGTGTAATGCTCGCTCTCGCCGATCGCAAAAAAAGAACGGCAACTATGATCGCGAGTGCAAGACCGACCCATAGACTATCGGCAACACTTTTCACAGAATCAGTAACAAAATCGGCCTGGACATAATAGGGCCGGACCACAACGTCTTTTGGGAGCATTTTTTTCAGCGTTGTAATTTGCTTCTGCATATCCGATGCTATCTGTAAAAGATTGGCAGTGGGTTGCTTTATTATGGACACCAGCACGGCAGCTTTTCCATTCGCATTAACGCGAATGTATTCGACTGCTTCATTAATGGATACTTCCGCAATATCTTGCAGCTGAATAATTCTTTTCCCATCATTTTTTATAAGAAGCGATTTCAGTTGTTCCAGGTTATGAACCGTTGCATCGGTAACAGATAGGTAAAGGAATTTAAAGTCTGATACATACCCGTTAGATCGTATAAAATTCGTCTGTGATAAAGCGGTATTAACGATATCGCTGGTAATACCAAGACTACTCATTTTCCGAGGGTCTAACTGTATCCAGTATTCCTTGGTCTTACCACCGACTACTCTGACTTCTGAAACGCCCTGCACCTGCGATAAAAAAGGTTTTATAGTGTAATCGCAAAGCAATTTCAATTCTATTGGTGATCTGTTATGACTCTCCACGGTATATCCCATCACAGGTAAAATAGAAGGATTCATTTTTTCTACGCTTACCTGCAGGCCTGGTGGAAGCTGGCCGCGTACCTGCGCTATCCTTGATTCAATTCGTTGAAGGCTCAGGTCGATATCAGCGTTCCAGTTAAGAAAAACGGATGTCTCACAGCTACCCCTACCCGTAGTACTTCTAACCATCTGGAGTTCCGGTACACGTCGAACAGCATTTTCTATCGGTCTCGTAACTGTGACCATCATCCTATCAACCGGTTGCAAGCCCGCATCTGCAATGATCTTTATTTTCGGAAATGTGATCTCAGGAAAAAGAGAGGTCTGTAGTTTTATATAAGTATAAACACCTCCTGCAAGAATAAGCAGGATCAAAACGATCAAAGGATTTTCATATGATACAAAAAAGTTTTTCACTTGTTATGGTTTACCGGATAATATTAATATGAGCAGTATCGGGTAACCCATAGTTTCCGGTAACTACTATGCTGTCCTGATCGTTTAGCGGTGGTGAAATGATCTCTACCCTACCCTGCATTTCGATCCCTTTTGATACAGGAACTTTTACAGCAGTCGTACTATCTATCAATTTCATGATCCAGAATTCTGTTTGTGTTTCATTTGAAAGCAGTGCCGCTTTTGGTATAGAAACCAAAGCCTGCCGCATTGGTTTCGTTAGCCGCACGCGGGCAATAAGATTTTCGGGCATCGAATTCCTGTTGGCAACCTTAATAACGATTCGTTGTGTTTGTGTTACTGAATCCATAACGGGCATGGCAGAGCTGACAACACCCACCAGCGAATCGCCACCAGGTAAAAAAAGCAACAATTGTTTATTATTGGGCGCAAGTGCTTTTAGCTCGTAAGGCAGGTCGAGAAGAAAAACAAAACTGTTAATCTCTGTAATAACCGCTAACTGCTCGCCGTCCTGGACATAATCTCCATCCTGATGGTTAACCTCGGCGATAAAGCCTGTTGTGTTTGTTTTTACGGAATTGACGCCTGAAAAGCGAAAGGAAGAATCGAGAATAGTGATTGTATTTCCAAGACTTTCTGCTTCTTTCGTTTTGATAGTAAATAATACCTGCCCTGCTTTTACCTGTTGTCCGGGTTTTATAGTTGCTGCTCTCAGATACCCCGTCGCATTGGCTTTTATATAGTTCTTAATAAGGAATGAAGAAGTAGCATTAAGCTCTACAAATTCCAGCAAAGGTTCATGACTTATTGAGGTGACAGTAACGGGCGTTGTTATATCTTCTATCGTTGCTTCTTCAGTAGTAGCAGAAGTGTGACAGGCAGGCACGATAACCCAACCCGCTAAACTGAACAACAGAAACCAAACTATCTTCATATTTTCAAAAATTTACCTGTTCCAGTAGTTAAGCTGGTTAATAAGTTGCCACCGGCTAACACTATTCTGTGTTAGCTGGTTTTTTGCGCTCATATAGTTATTTAAGGCGATTACGAGATCGGTGATTCGTGCATCACCTGTCATTATCAATCGGAGGTTGGCCTCAATAAGTGTTTCGGAGTATTTGATCTGCTGACTTATTCGGCTGATCAGTTCTTCTGTACTTCTGATCTGATAATTCAGCTGAATGATCTGCTGATCATATTGCCGGATATAAAAATCGCGATATCCTGCCCGTGTACTTTCTGCAATATCAAATTGCCTGTTTTGTAGTTTTCTTTTTTTGCCATCATAAATAGGTACGGTGACACCAAATCCAATCCTCGCACCAAAGTTTTTATATGGCAAATACGCCATGGAAGAATTATATCCCGCATCGGCAAATACGTTCAGCCCAGGTTTATAATTGAGATCATTCATTGCGCGGTCGTTTACAAGCTTCAGGCTATCGATCAGGTATTGTTTAAAAAAAACGGAATTCATCGGTTCCGGAAGATCCGCAGGAGCAATCGAAGGAGAATCGAGCTTTACCAGCATTGTATCCGAAATGCCACAGAGATAATTCAGTGTATAAAGATCTGCCTGGAAGCGGATATCAGCCTGCTTTATAACCAGTTCCTGCTGCTGAAGAGTTACAATAAAAGTGAGATAGTCAGTTTGGCGGTACACATTATTTTCCGTCAGCTTACGAAGGATGCTGTCTTCCTTTTTTAAAAGCGAATAGATCTCCGATGAGAAGCTCAATTCCTGCAGATCACCGTAGGCTGTAACATACTGCGCAGTTATTGTGCGTTTGAGATCCTGCTCTGTGAGTTTCGCGGTATTGTTGAGCTGATCGTTCAGCAGATCAAGTGCTTTATATTGTTTCTGCAGGTTATGTTGGCTGATGATCGTCTTACTGACACCCACAACCGCACTGATATTAGCGCCATTGGTAATAGCATCATCATATCCCCAGCCACGCATTACAGGCGCATATAGATTGTTGCTTGTTCCTGCTACCTGGAATTTATTGGCAGCCCGGATCTTCAGGCTGTCGATCCGATTACTTAACACTTGGTTATAGTAATCCTTTATGAGCGGACTATTTTCGATACCTTGTTGAATATAATAATCAAGTGCGTGCGATTGTGCAGAGACATATGCCTTTGAACATATCAGGAGAATAAAGACCAGAAAATAAACCCTTTTCATATAAATAAGTAAACCGCAGAGGGCCTGCGGTTTTTATTTTTGTGTTCTCTTTTTAGTCTTTTTCCTCTTTGATGAATTTTCCATTGGCATCGAACATCAGATCTGTTTTGTTCACAACGGCTTCGTACATAACATCGCCATTCGGCTTTGTAATTTTGGCGGCATCTTTAATGGCTGCCCCTTTGTAATGTTCCTTTATATAAGTTACGATGGAATCGGGGAGGGCAGATGGTTTTATTTCCTCTTCAGTTTCGCTGAGTGTTCCCTTTTCATCGTACACTGCCGACATTTCCTTACCGCCCTGTATAAAGTTTACTTCATATTCTTTTCCCTCTTTTTCCCATTTCACTTTAGAGGCACCGGGAAAGGCCTTAGCGAATGCCTGCTTTGCGGCAGCAGGAGCTCCAGTTGATTTTTCCTGCGCGGATAGACCAAAGATTGCTCCAACGAATAGTAGCGATAAAAGATACTTTTTCATATTTTTTTACTTTAGAAAAATAAAAGTATCTATCGATTCTGAAGAATTCTTGTAGAGTGACCGTGCAATCAAAAATTTTGTCGCCAGTGGCCTCGCAGAAAGGATTCCCTGATTTGTATAGATGCCAGGCTTATTGGCGGTGTACCTGTAATAATTCCGACCATTTCCTTCCATTGCTTTTCGAGAGTTCCAGGCGCAATTGCTATTTGGTAATGCACTGGAGGCAAAAACCATCCTGAACACAACGGAAATTCGATTGTTATTTCTTGATATACATTTACCGGTTCTGGATGGTATCAACTTCTTTTCAACTCTTAAAAGTCCACCCGAGGTTATTTTTACTACCGCATATAAAGAATATGCGGTTGACGCTTTTAACCTTGATGCCTGCGATTATCTTGTTAAATCATTTCTTCTGGAAAGATTTATTATCGCACTAGGCAAAGCAGTAACCCGCATCAATACCAAGGCTAAACCCTATGATCCCGTTCAGGACCCTTCGATTGATGATTCGTTTTTTATCAGAACTGAAGAAAAAATGTATAATATAAAGTATGACAAATTGATCTATGCCGAAGCAAATGGAAACTATACAAAACTAACAACTGATACCGGTGTACTAATTCCAAACATAACCTTATCAGGTATCGAGAAATTATTACCGGCAACACATTTTATTCTTGTTCACCGCTCCTTTATCATTAACCGATCACAGATCACTCATATTGAGGGTAACAGAGTTTTTATAGGGAAACATGAGATCCCAATAGGGATGAATCATAGAGATGTTTTGTCAAATCACTGGGTTTGTGAGTATTTGTTGAACCCTGATTTCGTGATATCGGGACGCAGGATCCTAAAAACTCCTACACTCCGATTTATGCAAATGCATGAATTTCATACACCGTATTGCCAGCAAAAATCAGATGCCGGAAAGTCTGTGAATATTTCGGGATTGATCAAGAATATCGGGCAGTGAATCTCTGCATAGATGGTTTAGAAAGAAACCGCATAAAGCTTTTATGAGATGTTGCCTGCCGAGGATTTCAAAAGATGGAAACCATTAATTAATAATGAATTACCAAGACTACTTCCCAATACAAAACTTACTAAAAATATAATCGAGCTGATCTTCGTGAGTGATCTCACCGGTTATCTCGCCAAGAAAATGAAGACATCTGCGGATGTCCAGGGCAATCAAATCACTTGGGATATTGTTGTCTAGTCCCTGGCGAACTTCGTGAACAGAGATGGCTATCTTCTGAAGCGAATCAAAATGTCTTGCATTGGTAACTATTGTTCCTTCTGTCTGAACATCTCCTTCAAGCACCATAGTTGTAAGATGGTCCTTTAGCGTATCAATATGTTCATTGGTTTTAGCGGAAACAAAAATCAGTTTTTCAAAATCATTAAAAGCTTCATGTAAACCCTGACCAGCAAGATCGGATTTGTTTCCTATAAGGAGATAATCGATGGACCGGCTTTGAAGATCATTCACCACAGTTTGAATCTGAGCAGGTGTTTCTTCATTAATATCAAAAATGTAAATGACAATATCCGCCTGCGCCATTTTCTCAAGGCTTTTTTCAATACCGATACTTTCAATCAAATCGGTAGTATGTTCCCGGATTCCAGCTGTGTCGATTAACCGAAAAAGAATTCCATCGATATTCAGCACTTCTTCTATGGTATCACGGGTAGTGCCAGCAATATCACTGACGATAGCACGATTTTCATTTAATAAAGTATTCAGCAACGTGGATTTACCGGCGTTTGGTTTTCCGACAATTGCCACCTGCACACCATTTTTTATAACATTGCCGAGTTTGAATGATTGTATCAGGCTGGCAGTGGTTTCAGCTGTTTCATCCAGCAAACTATACAACTGCGACCTGTCCGCAAACTCAACATCTTCCTGTGAAAAATCCAGTTCCAGTTCAATGAGTGCCGAAAATTTTATGAGCCGGTCGCGTAATTCGCTAAGTACATGCGAGAATCCTCCCCTGATGGTATTTAAGGCTGCCTTCCGGGAAGCTTCTGTATTGCTGGCTATCAGATCAGCCACCGCCTCGGCCTGTGTAAGATCCAATTTGCCGTTTAAAAATGCGCGCTGGGTAAATTCGCCGGGTTTCGCATGCCGGGCTCCAAGGGCCGCAAATGCCTGTATAAGCTGTTGCTGAATAAACGGAGATCCGTGACAACTAACTTCTATTACATCTTCACCGGTATATGATTTAGGAGCCTTATAAAGACCTACAACTACTTCATCCAGTGTAATACTATTCTCAACCAGGTAACCGACATGAAGGGTATGTGACGGCTGTTGCTGCAGGTCTTTTGACGGAAATAGTTCGTCCACTATACGAAACGTATCTTTACCACTCAATCTTATCACCGCGATGGCGCCAATGCCAGGGGCTGTCGAAAGAGCCACTATAGTATCATCCCACCCTGAAAGCTTCGAAGACATGCCGGAAAAATTTGTGCAAAAATACTATAATGTATGTTTTACAATGAAAGGATGTTTCTGACGCAATGAAGTCTCTAAAGCATGATGTCTCTAACGCAATGATTTCTCTGACGCTTGATGTCTTTAACTCAATGATTTCTCCGACCCATGATGTTTCTTAAAACCAGGAATTAACGTCAATTACCTGGGAGAAAGCGGATCCTGAATAACAGCATTTTTAACCCCATAAACCAACCAATTATGAAACGTTACCTTGTTTGCCTGGTTGCTTTGTTAATATTGTTCGCAACTTATTGCCAGGAGCTTACTTTTAATGGCAACTCAATAGATAATCCACAATACCCGATCCTCACTCATTCGACCCATGGCTATACAACAACTCGTAATCTTCTTAGAAAGCTCCGGACTCAATTATATCAGTTAAGTCCGGCTATGGAATATAGACAACTTACTATGTACCTACAGCAATCTTCGCTTTCTTACAGATTATTCATAGATATTAATCAGCAAATAAATTTGTCCGCTATCGACCAGTATTATGCACCGGAGAGTAACCAGGCTGGTAGTCAATCGGTATTGATAAGTCATTATTCAAATACAAATCCTAAATCTGGCAATTTTTCTAAATCTGGCAATTTTTCTAAATCCGGCAATTTTAAGGTGATGCCGATCTATGCAAATGACAAAGTGAAAGGTGGGTTTGGCAGGGGGGCATGGACAGGTGCAATAGTCGGGGCTGTAGTCGGTTGTTTTGTTGCGGTGGTAGCAGGAGACGGCTCTTCATCCACCGAGTGGGTTACTTTCGATTTACCCGAACGATTATTAATCTACGGTGTTGGTACTGCAATAACAGGAGCTGTTATTGGTGGGTTTGTAGGGATGGGTAATAAAAGAAAAAGAGAAAGGCAATCAATACGACAGTGACTGCTTTTCCCTCGATTTAAAAATCTGATCAATAATAATCTGATCAAATTGCAAAGTCCGCGCCGATTTTTGTTGTCTGCTTTATTCCTCTGCTAATGTAAAAACTATAGGTTGTCGTTTATATGAATTTACAATCTTTCCATTTTGCTGAGCCGGCTGCCATTTACCGCTTTTCTTTATCACTTTGGTTGCGAGGTCATGAAGTTCTTTTGGACCTTCGATGGCATGTACATTGCTGACATTTCCATCTTTGTCTACTATAAACAACACTACCACTTTTCCCTGGATTCCCCGCTCGGCGGCATCCTGGGGATAGTTATTCGACAGATTTTTTATCAGGAACCTTCTCCAGGCTTCAATACCACCGGGATAACTCGACTCGATTTCAACGCTTAGAAATACAGAATCAGGATTTTCTCTTTTTGGACGTTCAATGATTCCCTTGCCAACTGATTCTTCAATGGGTGCAGGGATGTTGTCAAAATCCGCTCCTGCTTTGTTAACGAGGCTGAATCTGGCATTCTCGAGATCTTCGTTCAACGGGACTTCTTCATCTGGTGGAACTTTGTTATCAGGAACAACCACAATATCCAGATTTCGTCTTTCCATCACTTCAGGTTGCTTAACAGTTGGCGGTGGAACCACGGGTGGCGGAATAACTTTGTCTTCAGCCAACTTTGTTAACATAGGTTCGGGTATATCGAAAGTCGTTAACGTAACCAGCTTATTCTGATCAGCGAATAAAAAACCAGCGACACATAACAACACAATGCTTCCTGTAACGGTGATGGCTAACCTAAGTCGCCCGGCATATGACTTTCGTAATTCATATGCTCCATATTCTTTGTTTTTTCCTTCGAATACAATATCGAGGATGTCCGCAGTTAAAATTTTTGATATTTCCATGGTCTTATAGTTTTGTATTTAAGATGCTATAAGATTCAGGATTCCACAGCCCTGGAAATTAATAATGTTTTATGGAAATCGCCGGACATCGCATCATACGTGCATTGCATCTTGCTTGCATTGCATCTTGCGTGCATTACATCATGTGGTCATTTTACATGCATTACTTAATATGTGCATTGCAGCTTGCAAGCATTACATCATGTAATCATTCTACATGCATTGCTTCATGTGTGCATTGCAGCTTATGAAATCGCTGGCAACTGATCGTCACCATAAAATATATTTTGGATAGCACCCCACCAACGTTAGTTTGAGTATCGTATAATCGAACTAACGTAGATACGCAAACGAAGATTACGCAAGTGATAGTGATTGAAAACGATGGCACATTCAATTCTCAGAAAAAGCATTATCAAATAACTGGTCGAACATCAATCTATGTTTTTCTTTTCTTTTAAGTTTTGCACCCGCCTTCGTCCGCTAAGAGGTTTTATAGGAAGATTTCCTGACCGGGCTTCGGCAGGCAAGGCCCGAAGAAGCCCGCAAGACTCATGCATAGGTAGCCGCTAACCGCGATGTTCGGCTTTACCCTCCGAATCCATCAAGACTCTCCACAATCCGCAATTACAGCGATGGCGGGATTTGCCCGCCGAAGCCATAAAGACTGATCCACAATCAGCAATTAACTGCGAAGGCGGGCTTCGCCCGCCGAAGCCCAACACGATAGTCGCATAAATCGCTCTTGCGGGCGTAGACGGGGCAAAAAAAAGTCCCCCGATATCGGGGGACCTAAAATAAAACTTCTAAATATTATCCTTCTGTTTCGAGACGGAAAACGATAGGTTGTTTTTTGTATGATTTTACCTGGCGACCATTTTGAACGGCTGGCTGCCATTTACCACTCTTCTTGATTACGCGGCCGGCTTCCTCATGTAATTCTTTAGGACCACTGATTGCCTGTACTTCACTCACATTTCCTTCTTTATCCACGATGAACTGTACAACAACGGTACCCTGGATTTCATTATCGATAGCCTCCTGGGGATAACGTAAACTCTTGTTGAGATAACGTGACCATGCACCGGGACCGCCTGGATAGGAAGATTCAATTTCAACCTTTGTAAAGGTTTTATCATAATCTTCTTCGACCTTCTTAGGCGCTTCAACAACACCTTTTCCGTCGTCGATAGGGGGGGCAACGATACCTTCGTCTTTCACACCTTCCTGGTTAACGATAGAAATCTTTGTGTCTTCCAGTTTTTCAACTTCTGGTGGTTTTTCCTCTTCCTTCACCTCTTCATCTTTTACGATTTTAGGGGGAGTGAATTTGGTCATTTCCACTTTTGGAGGATCTGGTGGTTTTGGAGGAGGTGGTGGAGGTGGTTCCTCTGGTTTTTCTTCCTTGATGTTTTCAAGTTCCACGTCTGCGACAATCATCTCCTTATTTTTGTCGTTGCTGCTGAGGTTATTGGCCAGCAGGTAACCTACAAATAAAAGTGCAATGAGGGCAGCCATGGAAACGATAGCTATGGTCAGGCGCCTGTTGTAGCCCTTCCGTAATTCATAAGCACCATATTCCTTGTTTCTTCCTTCGAAGATGATATCAAGGATATCGGCACTCATAATTTTATTTATATCCATGTGTTGAAGTATTTGGTATTAAGATTCAGTTACGACCGGATTCCATATAAAAATAACGGAATTATTTTGCCGGAGCCGGGGCTGCCGGTGCTCCTCCGCCCTCACTTGCCTTAAGCAATTGAAGCTCAGACTCTGCGATATCAACCAATGCATACCTTTTTACCTCGCTGATCGTCATCTCATCCAGCACATCAACTGTATTGACATAGTTCGATTCAGGTCCTGGCTTGATGACAACAACGAAATCTTCGGGTTTAGTGCTTTTTTTCTTGGTAATGATTACATCCCGTAAATCCTTGAAATTGGTGTTTTTAAAATTCGCACCATCCGGAGACAGGATCCCCTCATAATAGAAAATCTGGTTGTTTTTACCAAGTAAAAGGGTCAATGCGCCTGACTCCTTGGCTTTATTTTGCTCTTCCGGCTTTTCGGTATCCTTTGGAAGGTATAACCTCATAGCCGTTGGCTCACTCATGGTAGTGGTGAAGATAAAGAATGTGATCAGCAGGAACCCAAGGTCAACCATGGGAGTAAGATCAACCCTGGTGGATTGCTTCTTCGCTTTTTTTACGCCTGGCCCTTTCTTATGCCCACCCCCACCGGAGGTATCCATTTCTGCCATAACAAATGTTTTTGTTGTTTCTAATGTTGTTTTAAGACCTATTCGGCAGGTGTCTGTGTAGCTCCGCGGTTAGCGTTCTTTTTATACAATTCGCTGCCCAAAGGAACGTTTTCCTGATCTGTAATCATCTGGAATTTCAACAGGTCATTCTTTTTGAAAGCGTCAATAACGCCTTTGAATGACGGATATTTTGCATTTGCATCTCCCTTAACCAACAACTGCATTTTTTTGCCCTGGAATGCAGAATTCGCAGCCTGCATCCAAACAGTCATTTCATTGTTGAGGGTGTCAGTTACAGGAATACCCGGTTGCTTCACCGTTTTTTGCTGTTCGGCGTTAAATCCAAGATATTGTTTTAACTGGCTGAATGGAACCCCAACGAAAGAACCGGTTTTCAGGAAAGAATTTTTTTCCTGGGCAGTTAAACCCAACTGTTTCTGCTGGTCAATGATGTCAATGGTTTTTTGCTTTTCTTCACGATTGTCATCGCCGATAGAAAAATAAACTTTGCCCTCTTTATCCATTGTCACCAGTACCACGTCTTTCATTTCTGCAGGTTTTGTCTGCACAGATTTAGGTGTAGTAACCTTCAGTGCCTCATCAGGCTTGAAGCTGGTTGTAAGGATGAAAAACGAAAGCAACAAAAAAGCCACATCGCACATCGCAGTCATATCCACACTCGTGCTTTTTCTGGGAACTTTTACTTTTGGCATGTCTTTAAAATTTCTGTTTCGTTATGAGATTCATTTACTGCCATTTTCCATAATTAATGCCTGGAAATATTTACAGGTTATTAAAGGGGGCAGAAAGACCGGTACAATTATTTGTAAAGGGTCGCGAAACTCTGGGTCAGGGTAAAACCTGATTCATCAATACCGTATGTGATACCATCGATCCTAGTTGTGAACACGTTATACATGATGATCGCAACTGCAGAGGTACCGATACCAAGTGCTGTATTATAAAGAGCTTCAGAGATACCTCTTGAAAGTTCAGCAGCAGCAGAACCACCACCTTCAGCACCAAGTGCAGAGAAAGAAGTAATCATACCGATAACCGTTCCAAGAAGACCAAGCAATGTAGATACCGAAGCCAATGTAGAAAGAAACACCAGGTTTTTTTCAAGCATAGGCAGTTCAAGGGCTGTAGCTTCTTCAACTTCTTTTTGAATGTTCATTACTTTCTGCTCGGTTGACAGCTCAGTATCAGTGATCATTTCTTTGTACTTACGAAGACCAGCTTTCATTACATTACCTACACTACCTTTTTGTTTGTCGCATTCAGCAATTGCCGCGTCAACATTTTTGTTAGCAAGATGATACTGGACTTTACGAATAAATTCAGCGATATTACCGCTACCAGTAGCCCTGGTGATAGTCATAAATCTTTCAATACAAAATACCAACACGATTAAGAAGCAGGCAATCAAAATAGGTACAATGATTCCGCCTTCATACATTTTTACGAGACCGCCGATCGGGCCTTCATGTTTGGGCCAGAAGCCACCGTTTGGATCGGGCTTGGCAAAATTACTTGCATTACCTAACACAAAACGCCAGATTCCATATCCACCCAGGATACACAAGAGGGGGGCAACCCACGAAATAGAATTGCTGCTTTTTTTCGGTTGAACAGAAGTACTACTCTTTGCAGCAGCGGTTGCAGTTGGTCTAGTCTCAGCCATGATTGTTTGTTTTTTTAGTTGTTTAAAAATTGACCTTATGGATAGATTAAAAAATTGCTCTTAATACCGGGCAAAACTGCTTATTCTAACAGATTATTTTGCTAATTCTAACAGATTATTTGAATTTCAAATTAAAGGACGGGGTTCACAAGATAAGGAATTTCTCAAATGCCGGTCGTAAATGTAGGCATTTGTTGGATAAATTATATGGCAATATAAAGACTTAATTTAAAAACAAATTAACAACGCTGATTTTTTTTCTCCATGCGCTGAACAGCCCGTCCCATAAAGCTCTTTTTACTATCTTCACTCACTAAATTTTATTATTATCATATGTACCAAAACAACTGTTTTAAAAAATCCGTACTGCTTGTTGCATTCACGGGAAGCCTGTTGGTGACTAACTCACAGGACCGGAGGCAGACACCCGTAAGACCAGCAGCACCAACTACAGATACATCAAGGCCGAGGCCACCTGCGGTTGCGCCCAGACCAGGTCCAAAGCCTTTCAAGGAGGTTATTACTGCCAAAGCAGTATCACGCAAAGGGTTATTCACTGTTCACAAACTTGATGATAAATACTACTTCGAATTGGGTGATTCAATTATGGGAAGAGATATCCTCGTTGTAAACCGGATCTCAAAAGCACCTATAAATACAAGAGCGGGGTTCCTGGGTTTCGCAGGCGATGAGATCAATGAAAACGTAATCCGCTTTGAAAGAGGCCCTAATAACAGAGTGTTTCTTCGTAACATTTCATTCTCGGTATATGCAAAGGATTCCACCAAGCCAATGTATAAAACCGTTCAGAATTCAAACATTCAACCTATATCAGCATCATTTGATGTAAAAGCATTCTCACAGGATAGTGCAGGAGTTGTGCTTGATCTTACAGATTTTATCAGTTCTGACAATGATATCTTCTTTTTTGCGCCTTCTGCAAAAACAGCCCTGAGAATCGGAGGAGTCCAGGCAGATAAGTCATATATAGTAGATGTAAAAACTTATCCTATCAATACTGAAATCCGCACCGTAAAGACTTATTCAAAATCTCCGGCCCCTTCCCTGTTCCCTGGTATACCTTCACAGGGTCCTGCAGGCAATGCCACTTTTGAATTGAACACATCCATCGTAATGTTGCCTAAGGTACCTATGCGTTCAAGATATTATGATGACCGGGTTGCTTATTTCTCAACCGGTTTCACCGATTTCGATGCAGATCCACAGGGTGTAAAAGATATCAGCCTCATTACCCGCTGGAAACTCGAGATTAAGCCGGAGGATTTAGATAAGTTTAAGAAGGGAGAACTTGTTGAACCCGTTAAGCCTATCATTTATTATATAGACCCGGCGACCCCTGAAAAATGGGTTCCTTACCTGATCCAGGGTGTAAATGACTGGCAGAAAGCATTTGAAAAAGCCGGTTTCAAAAATGCTATAGTGGCCAAACGTGCTCCAACCAGGCAGGAAGACAGCACCTGGAGCCTTGACGATGCGCGCTTTTCAGCAGTTGTTTACAAACCATCTGATATTCCAAATGCCAGTGGTCCCCATATTCACGATCCGCGCAGTGGTGAGATCATGGAATCACATATCAACTGGTACCATAATGTAATGAATCTCCTGCGCAACTGGTACCTGATCCAGGCCTCACCCAGTGATCCTAAGGCCAGGACAGGTAAGTTTGACGATGAGCTGATGGGTCAGCTGATCCGTTTTGTTTCTTCACATGAAGTTGGCCATACGCTGGGTCTCCCTCATAATATGGGTTCATCGTCTGCGACGCCGGTTGAAAAACTTCGTGATAAAGCGTATGTGGAGGCAAATGGTCATACATCCTCAATCATGGACTATGCACGTTTCAATTATGTGGCCCAACCCGAAGATAAGATCGGTCCTGCAGGATTATATCCAAGAATAGGCGACTACGATTTATGGGCAATTGAATGGGGATATAAACCAGTGCTTGACAAAACCGAAGATGAAGAAAAAGCAATTCTGAACGGCTGGGTTAAACAACGTTATGACAATCCAAGATTAAGGTTCTATTTTCAGAATGGCGCTGATCCACGGGCTCAAACGGAAGATCTTGGTGACAATGCCATGAAAGCCGGTGAGTATGGAATCAAGAACCTTAAATACATATTGCCGAAACTCCCCGAGTGGTTGAATGAAAAAGGCGAAGACTTCAAAGACCTTACAGAGGTATATAATGAAGTGATTGGTCAATACAACCGTTACCTCAACCATGTAGCTACGAACATCGGTGGTATCATGACCAACTATAAAACAACTGATCAGTCCGGTGCGGTATTCACCGTGAATCCAAAAGCAAAACAAAAGGAAGCAGTTGCCTTTATTAATAAACAATTGTTTGAAACACCTAATTGGCTGCTGGAAAAATCAATACTGGATAAAACCGTTACACCGGTTACCGACCGCATCAGTGCATTACAGGATGCCTATCTTGGTAACCTGCTGTCAACGGCACGTCTGCAAAGACTGGTATCTTCTGTAAACCGTGATCCATCAGGTTATAGAATTGATGAATATATGGATGATCTTAAGAAAGGAATTTTCACAGAACTCTCAAGCCGGAAAGTAATTGATAATTATCGTCGTAACCTGCAGAAATCATTTGTTGAAAGACTTGGCGGTATCGTAAATCCGGGTACCACGATTGGCGGTGGATCCGGACCTGGTATCACATTCTCTTTCGGACCGGTGATTGATGTTAAGAAATCAGATATCATGTCTGTTGCCAAGGGCACGCTGAGATCACTGAAATCAGAAATTTCGGCTAGCCTTGGTAGTTATACGGACCGTATGAGCCGGTACCATCTTCAGGACCTGAACGAAAGAATAGATAGGATTTTAAATCCAAGATGACAATTCAGATATGAGTTATGAGTTATGAGTTATGAGTGAGTGATGAGTTGTTAAGTTATGAGTGGTGATGAAATGTTTGTCGAGAAATATTGATAACTTAATAAATACATATAAAAAGGAAAGCTGCCTCATGGGGCAGCTTTCCTTTTTATATAATAGCAGTTATATTAGTTCAATTACTTTATAATGCAAATCTTTTTTTCAACTCATAACTTAACAACTCATAACTTAACAACTCATCACTCACTCATAACTCATCACTCATAACTCATAACTATTCATAACGTAGCGCCTCGATCGGGTTCATCCTCGAAGCTTTATATGCCGGGTAAAGCCCTGCCAGCAGTCCTACTATGAAACAGATTATTATGCCTATGAACATCCATTGGTAAGGCACAACAAATCCCGTGTTCAATACCAGCGCGAAACTATTCCCGACAATCACCCCCAGGATCACACCAAAAAAGGCACCCATCAGGCTGATCACGATTGCTTCAGACAAAAACTGGATCCTGATGTTTTTTTCTTTTCCGCCGATAGCTTTTATAAGGCCGATCTCTTTTGTTCTTTCAGTAACAGCGACAAGCATAATGTTCATAAGACCAATTGCAGCACCGATCAATGTAATAAAACCTATAATTACTGCAGCACCAGTTAAACCACTTAAAAAGGATAACAACATCGCTACCAGGCTGTCGCTTTTATCCATCACAAAATTATCCTCTTCTGTAGTTGTTAATTGACGAATAGGTCTGAAAACTCCTGTAGCCTGGCCAATCGCCCCGTCCATGAGATTAATATTGTCTACCTTAACCTGGATGGAAAAAGAAGCATTCACATTGGAATTGAAGAATCGCCTCACGTTATTATAAGATGTTAACACAACATTATCCAGGCTTCGGCCAAGTGTTGACCCTCTCGCCTTTAGCGTGCCTACCACCCGGAAAGGAATGTTGTTTATTTTGATGACCTTTTCCAATCCCGCTTCTAGATTTTTACCAAAGAACCTTGTGGCAATATCAGCGCCGATAACGGCCACGTTCCGCCCGGTTTCTATATCCAATGTCGTCAGATTCCGACCGTAAGCAATTTCGTACCCATTGTGAAAAATATAATTTTCATCGATGCCATTAATATAAACTGTAGGATTCGATTTCTTGCTGCCCAGTGATACTACGGCATCCCTTGAACCAAAAAGGGTGAGGGCAACAGTGGCAGGATAGTCAAACCTCTGCTTAAACTGTTCTGCATGTTCGCGTGAAATAGGTTTACCCTGGCTAGATTTTTTTGCCTTTTTCTGGCCCTTTGTTTCACGTTTCAATTCTGAACCGCCACCAAATATATTTCGCGGCTCTTTGAACCGGATGGTAAACCCAGTGGCACCCATAGTAGAAAAACTTTCCAGAAACTTTTGCTGCATGGCCTCAATGGCTGTCTTGATACCTACCAGGGCCATAATGCCAAACGCAATAATTGCAACGGTTAAACCCGTACGCAGTTTGTTTCCGCGAACGGTCCGGAATGCAAGGAGAAATGTATCGAGAAATTTCATGGTATGTTTAATTAGTCCCGGACTTCTTAACCAGGTCATCCTGGTTGTTGGTCGCTGTTCCCAGCCTGTAATTACATGGGACGGATACTAAATTAAGTATTGGAAACCACTATTCGAAAATTATCCGGACCGGTTATTTAAGCGGTACTGACATTAACCCCGGCTGCCTTTATTGCGGGAAGCCGGTTTTCTCCCTCAAGTCAGTCTGATTTTGCGAGTTCAGGGCGTTCACTCGGTTATTCCCTTCGCCGGATGGGCCTGAGGTTGGTTTGATTTGCCACTGTGATTCCTGGTTAATACGTTTCGTTTTGCCGCTCTCTGCTGTTGTCTCCGATCGGCTTTTTGTTCCCTGATCGGCTTTGTTAAGTATGC